>Ga0315533_1000014_pt1 | contig 245913 bp, 216 predicted proteins | sample SalMarSW160130MG_FD_203081 | JGI IMG/M metagenome (GOLD analysis project Ga0315533, IMG submission 203081) | Salt marsh sediment microbial communities from the Plum Island Ecosystem LTER, Massachusetts, United States - Salt Marsh Sediment SW1601-30 ...
ATTAATTTTAAGTCATAATTCATTGCTGATTCTCCGTATTTATTATTCCAAATTATTTGAGCTTTTACTTGATTACTTACTTTTATGCAATATCCTTTCATACTTTCTTCCACTATTCCATCAGGATATTGTTCCAATAATTTAGAGGGTAAAATACGAGAAAACACATATCTCTCGCCCAACCATCCTATAGTACTCAACCCTTTTTTAATATTATTAGGGAAATTTATTTTTAGAGGCTCAATTTCAATAAAATCTTTCTTAGGAACTTCTTCAGGTCTTATCTTTCTTTCAATATGTATTTCATACCATTTCTTGAAATCTTCAAAATTATATACTGTTACATATTCTTCTTTAAATACCCATTCCCATTCAAGAAATTCATGAGAATCTTTATCTTTTAATATTGAACCTTCTTTTAATGTACTTATTCTATCTTCCAACCATTTTCCATAATAAATGCGATTATCATCAATATATTTATTTATATATTTCTTTTCCCACTTTGAGAATTGATTAGTTACTTTATCCCTCCAAATATAATTCCTCGATAAGGATTCTTCATAAATTTCTTTTAAATTATATTTAAAGAATGTAGGTGTTCTTTCTTTATTTTCATACCATAAACAAAGTAAAATTAAGTCATCATCAAGTTTGAATTTTTTGTTAAAAATTCTTTCAAATTCATCAAGATATTCCTTTTTCCATTTGAAAAAATTATTTATTAATTTGTTCTCTTTAAGAGGATCTTCTTTTTTACACATATGAAATAGAGCATCAACGCCCCTATTTTTTAATGACTCTATCAACCTTACGTCTTCCTTCCTTTCAGAAATCTGCGGCATTTTTTTTGCAATTTCATCCTGTTTATCTTTAATTTTCGGAATTGGTTTCTTAATATTGTTTTTTATTGAAATTTCAGTAGGTGGTTTTGAAACTATTTTTGTAGGTGTCTCTATGGAAATCTTTTTTGGTTTCGGCTTTATGATATAAGTTCCTACTAATTTCTCATCTTGTTCTATTTTGATTATTGTTCCGGAATAGTTATAGATTCTTCAGACAATATCTATCTTGGCGGCGGTAGCAGTAGACCTTCGGGGCTCTCTGATATTTGTTTGGTGAAATATGATGCCGCAGGTAATTATCAATGGAATCGCACATGGGGTGGAGAGGGAATCGATGTTGGACGGGCAATTGCATCTGACTCTTTAGGTAATTTATATATTGTGGGAGAGTCAGGAGAATATCATGAATCTGGGCATATATGTCTTGTGAAATTTAACAGTTCGGGAGAATTGCAATGGAACTTTACTTGGGATGAATATGATAAATCTGATTGCTTTGCAATTGCTATAGACACATCAGATTATATTTATCTTGGAGGATTTAAGGAAAATTATCTTGAATTAACAGAAACAGATATATGCTTTCTAAAAATCAACAGTTTGGGAGTATTGCAATGGAATAATACTTGGGGTGGAAATAAGACTGAGTTTATTGCCGGAATAGCTTTAGATAGTTCTGGAAATATTTATCTTGGAGGTCATACAAAGAGTTTCAATTCAAGGGTCCATGATTATGATATATGTCTAATTAAACTTAATGGCGAAGGGATTCAACAATGGAATATTACCGTAGATAATATAGGGCAAGATGTCTGTTATGATATTCTGATGGGTTCTTCGGATAATATCCACTTTATTGGCGGAGTAAAATATGTCCATACTTTTTTATTAGAATACAATAGTTCGGGGGTTTTATTATCGAACCGCACATTGGAGGGGGATTATCTTGATTATTGTTATGCTGCGGCATTGGATTCTGCAAAAAACATTTTTCTTGCGGGAGAGGGTGGGGGGATATGGTGCTGCTCAAGATTTCGCTGGTGGGTACAACTTCCATTCCGGGTTACGATTTACTTCTACTGATAGGTGTAGCCCTCACCGTTTCGGCATTTCTCTTTAGAAGACATTATAAATCGTTGAAAAAGACCATTTAAAATTTTTTTTCCCTTTTTTAGCTTATCTATTATCTTAGGTAATCAAAGATTAGATTGTTTAATATCATTTATTTTTAGTATTTCAATTTCTATTTATACTTAGACCTTCTTATAACTCGATTAATACTATTGTCTGATTATGGGGATTCAACTAATGATTTAAATATTTGGAAACAAGATTATAATCAAAATTGGAATATTGTTCGTGATGATGTGACCAATTCATATAGCAATTTTTCAGTCTTTCCTCGATTGTATGATCTTTATTAATTAATATCTTTTATGTGTTGTTTGAACACAAGATAGTGAGATTTGGATATTTTAAATGAAATATATCGTGAAAAATTAGTCCTAATATTGCAAATATAAAGATTTATAAAATAATTAGATGCAATAATATTATACAAAAATTTAATAAAAAGTATTATACAAAAGTGTTAAAGATGTCAGAAACTTATAAATCGAGATTTTGGAAGAAAAATTGGGATCCCGGTATGGAAGATATAGATCCCAAAGAATTTGAGACGACTTTTGTTGCTATGATGAAAACAGCATTTGATAATTATCCAGATAACATTGCTTTAGGGTTTTTGGGAATAGACATAACTTTCAGAGAGTTGGATAAATATACTAATCAATTTGCCAACATGCTAATTGAGAATGGCTTTAAAAAAGGTGATGTTGTTGGTATATGTTTACCAAATACACCAGAATATATAATAAGTTTACTTGGAACATTGAAAGCAGGGTGTATCGTTTCTGGAGTATCTCCGCTTCTTTCAGCGGCACAAATACAATATCAACTAAATGATTTAGGATCGGGTGGAAAAAAAGTAGCACTTGTCACGCTAGACGCCATATTCGCTGGGCATATAGTCAAGATTGCCTCAAAAATACCGCAACTGAAATTAATTATAACAACAAGTGTGGCTGGTTTTTTACCAAAAATTAAACAGGTTTTAGGAAAATTGCTTGGTAAGGTACCTAAAGGTAAAGTAACTCCTTTACCTGAAAAGATTGTTATTGGTATGCACAAAGATGTTCTAATGAATTATTCTATTGATCCAATAGATGTTAAATTAACTCCTGATGATATAGGTTGGATTCAATATACAGGTGGGACAACGGGTCCTCCAAAAGGAGCTATTTTAACTCATAGAAATTGCGCTTCGAATATTTTATGCATTATACGATGGCTAGATTGGGAGTTGGGAAAAGGTGTCCTATTAAGTGGTTTTCCAATGTTCCACATTGCCGGTCTTACAGTTGCTGAAGGTGCGCTGTGTTATGGTTTTGGTCAAGTATTAATTCCAAATCCAAGAGACACAGATCATATAGTAAAAGAAATGGGTAAGTATAAACCAACCAACTTAGTAAATGTGCCTTCTTTATTTCAGATGTTAATTAAAAATCCGAAATTTAAAGAAATTGACCATTCAGCTTTAGGAACCTGTATATCTGCCGCTGCTCCCTTTCCTGCCGCTAGTGCGGAAGAACTAGAAAGCGTCATAGGAAAAGGAAAGCTGCTTGAGCTTTATGGTATGACTGAAACTTCACCAGTTTCAACTATGAATCCTTCTAAAGGTAATAAGAAATTGGGGACAGTTGGAATGCCGTTTTTAAATGTAGACTTAAAGCTGGTGGATCCGGCAACTGGAGAGGAAGTTCCTTTGGGAGAACCTGGCGAAATTTGTGTTAAAGGTCCTTTAGTAATGCAAGGTTATTACAACAAACCAGAAGAGACTAAAAAAGCAATTGATAAAGAGCTTTATATGCACACGGGGGATGTTGGATTAATGGATACGGATGGTTATATTAGGATTGTTGATCGTACGAAAGATATGATCATTGTGGGCGGCTTTAAAGTATTTTCTAGCAAAGTTGAGGACATATTAGTTAAACATCCAGCAATCAATACTCTTGCGTTAATTGGAATGTCCAATCCGGAGCGACCCGGTTCAGAGATAGTAAAAGCATTTATTCAACTCAACCCTGATTATACATATGATGGCAATGAAGAAGCATTGAAGGAAGATATTACGAAATTTGCAAAAGAAAAATTAAGTCCCTATGAGGTCCCAAAAGTTATTGAGATTTCCAAGGAATTACCACTTACAGTTATTGGAAAGGTAGATAAAAAGCGATTGCGAAAAGAAGCAAAAGAATAGAAAATATAAAATTTAATTATTTTTCAAAAAAATTTTTTTTTTATTATTACCAAATTTTAATCAAAAATAGGTTTCACTCTATTTTATTTTCTCCAAGAGGTTTTCTGTATTGTTATATAAAATATCTTGTTTTTGTTCATTAGAGATTGGTAGAGTTAATATCTTATCGATTTCGATTTGAATTGGGGAGGTTATGGGTGCGTCAGAGCCAAATAGAAGTCGTTTATGACCGACTGTTCGAATTAAACTTAATATTGCAAAACTGACTGAACATGAAGTTTCAAAAAAGATATTTCTATATTGTTTTAAGCTTATACCTACATCTATAGCATATTCCATGCAAAATCCGGCATGCCCAACGATAATTCTTAAATTTGGAAATTGTTTTGCAAGTTTTGCCATATCCCTAGTGGATATTCCGCTAAAAAAGGGTGTTTTGGGAGTGGAGTGAATATAAAAGATCAATTTTTTATCATATTCTTGCATAAATGAAACTAATTTAATTACATCTTTAGGGATCTTTATTAAGTGAATACCTGAATGTATTTTTACGCCACAAAACCCTTTTTTAAAATGGTCTTCTAAAATTTTATAATCGGTGTCTTCTTCTTTAGGTTGAATTTTAGGATTGAACCAAAATACTTTAAAAAATCTCTCTGGAGCTTTCTTAGCAATATCTATAATATCTTGATGATCTAATTGACCTCCCTCTGCAAGACTTTTGCGAAATTCAAGCATCTTCTCGAGTTTTTGTTCTTCATTTAATTCCTTTGATTTACTATCAGCTAATTTTAAGTGAGCTGTTGGTCTAGCTCTTCTATTAGTTGTTGTGATTAATGCTTTCTCCACTTGAAATCGATCCATATATTCAATTATATCCTTGCTAGGTTTCATAAATGTTCCGTAGCTATGGAGGTGTGCATCAAATATTTTAAAAGATGTGGGATTTATCAAATAATACAACTTTTTTCTTAGATGGTATTATTTCTTAAAAATTAGCCTAGTTAATTAAATTTTTTGAACAATTAAGGAGATTTGAAAATTTAAGTTTTAATTAATTTTTTTTATTAATAAGTTTTTTATTTTAAATAGAAATTAATCAGTGAAAAGTATGAATGACGTTAAGTATAAGATAATCGATTCTTTGTGTTATGTCCCAACTGAAGAAGTTTTTGTTGATCTTTTAGTGTCGTTGCCACCTCAGATGGCAAGATATTTAAGAGATGTTTTTGGTCCAAGGGTTGCTCCTTTGTTGGGTATTTCAGCTGAAGAACTCTACAATTTGAAAACATCAAAGAATGCATTTGAACTTAAAAACGCCCTTAAGCCTTATTTACCGAAAATAAGGAAATTAACTTCAACTTTAAATGATTTTGTCGTGCAGCTCGATAAAATGGGAGTTGAAAAAGCGGTTATTTTTAATCTAGATGAAGAAACACCTAGTGGAATTGCTGGTCTTCCTAATGATTATTATGCTGGGATTGTCAAAGAGTATCCAAATAAATTCATTGGATTTGCTGGTATTGATCCTTTAAAAGGAATGGATGCTGTAAGAGAGATTAGAAGATCTTATGATTTGGGTCTTAGAGGCGTGGCTGTTCGGCCATTTATTTTCCAAATACCACCGACTCATGCGAAAATGTATCCAATTTATTCTACATGCGTAGAGCTTGATATACCTATTTGGTTTCATCTTTCTATAAATTTTTCGACTAATTCGATGGAAGTCGAGAGACCAATCTATTTAGATATAGTTTGTCAGGATTTTCCTGAATTAAAGATTATTGCAGGACATGGTGGTTGGCCTTGGGTGAATGAACTGGTTGCTGTTGCATGGCGCAATCCAAATATGTATATTGACATTGCTTCTTACGTTCCTAAGTATCTAGGAATGAAAGGGACGGGATGGGAACCACTTATTAATTTAGGAAATTCAATTCTACAAGATAAAATTTTGTTTGGTTCAACTTGGCTTTTTATGGGCTTATCAATTAAACAGTTAGCGGATGGTGTTATGGAATTACCTCTAAAGGAAGAGGTAAAAAAGAAATGGTTATATAGCAATGCTGCGAAACTTTTAGGCATTGAGTAATAGATTCTTTTTAAATTTTTTTAAAAAATAAAAATTAATAATAAAAAAATCAATTTAGAGTTTATTTTATACTAGGTATTCTATTTCGGTTTGAACGCGAATATCTTTAGATGAGCTTCCAACAAGAATTTTAAATATTCCCTCCTCTGCTTTCCAAGAGTTGTTTATCTCGTCAAAAAAAGAAAGATCTTTCTTTTCTAGTACAAATATAACTGTCTGTTTTTCACCTGCCTCCAGTTGAATTTTCTTAAACCCTTTTAATTCTTTTAACGGTCTTTCTACACTACACTCAACATCTTGAACATATAATTGAACAACTTCTGATCCAGCGCGATCACCCGAGTTAGTAATATCGACTGATACCGTAAATTTTTCATCTCCTGATACTGTTTCTTTGCTGATCTTAAGATTCTCATAGCTAAAAGTTGTATATGATAAACCATGACCAAAAGGAAAGAGGGGATCAATCTTTTTTGTGTCAAAATGTCGGTATCCAACGAAGATTCCTTCGTCATAATAAACTTTTTCATTGCCAGGATAAGTTCTTTTTGAAATATGTGCCGGAGAATCTGAAAGTTTCTTGGGGAATGTTATTGGAAGTTTTCCTGATGGATTAATGTCTCCAAATATGATATCTGCGATAGCATTTCCTGCTTCTTGTCCTGCATACCAAGCTTCAACAACGGCAGGTACATTTTCTATCCAGCCATCCATAGCGATAGGGCTACCATTGATTAGAAAAACTATTGTTTTGGGATTTTCTTGAGCAGTTTTGTTAATAAGTTCAATTTGCTCAGGAGAGAGTTCAAGCTTAATTTTGTCCTTACCTTCTCTATCTCCATATTTTTTATGATTGAGTCCCGCAAAAACAATGGCTACATCTGCCTCTGATGGTAGATCTATAATTTCCACTTTATTACTACATTTTTCCTTCAGTCCTTGAAACGGTGTGATTTCATAAAATGTTCGAATCATTGAGCTACCGCCTCCAAAAGCCATTTTCTTATCTGCATTAGGTCCTAGAACAGCCAATTTTTTGATTTTCTCGATATCTAAGGGCAATAGATTTTCTTTGTTCTTTAGAAGCACTATTCCTTCTTCAGATATTTTTCGGGCTACAATCTGATGTTCAGGGGTATTTCTACTGCCCGGTGGGATTAAACTCTCATCATCAAGAAGACCAGTAAGAAACATTACCCTTAATAATCTTTTCACATTCTCATCAAGTGAATCTTCCATAAAATTTCCTGCTATAAGCGCCTCTCTTAATCTTTTTACCTTATATTTGATGGGGTATGGCATCTCGAGTGTCATCCCAGCGTTTATACAACTTTCGGTTTTTAAAATATGTCTAGTTGCAAGCCAGTCACTTACTACAAAACCTCTAAAACCCCATTCTTCCATCAACCTTTCTTTTAATATGTTTTTATTTTCGCAGCCAAATATACCATTAACTTTGTTGTAGCAAGCCATAATAGACCATACATCCGCTTCCCGAACAACAGCCTCAAATCCGGGAAGATATATCTCTTGAAGCGCCCTTTCACTTACTTCAGCACTGACTTTAAATCTATTTAATTCTTGATTATTACATACATAATGTTTCACACATGCCGCAATTCTCTGACTTTGAATTCCTTTAACAACGGGAACGGCCATTTTTATGTTTAAATGAGGATCTTCTGTTTGATATTCAAAAGTTCTTCCATTGAGCGGAGTTCTATCAATATTTATACCTGGGGCAAGGAGCATATGATATCCGACATCTCTTACTTCTTGCGCTATGGCTACTCCGAATTGCTCAGATAACTCTGGGTTCCAAGTGGCAGTCCTACAAATAGCAGTAGGGAAGTAAGTAGTTTTTTTTATAAAAAAAGTCCCTAAAGCTCCCACACCATGGGGTCCATCAGTCATTTTGAATTTTGGGAGATTTAATCTTTTTATTCGTTTAGTAAAAAAAAGTCTTGTTCCAGAACATATCTTGAACTTTTCTTCTAAAGTTAATCGTCCTAAAAGATCTTCCACTCTTTTTTCCAGATCCAGGTTGCTATCCATAAATGGTAGTTTTGCAATATCTTCCTTAAATAAATCTTTATCCATATTTATTTTCACCTAAATTTAAGATTTCATTTAATCTTTATATTCAATTTCTCCTTTTTGATGAATATTTCTTGACGAACTTCCAATGAGAATGTTAAAAAATCCCTTCTCGACTGTCCAGCAGGAAGTTTTTTCATTAAAAAAGGAGAGATCGCTTTTTTCTATTTCAAATTCAATGGTCTTTTTTTCGCTAGAGTTCAATTGAACCTTTTTAAAACCTTTTAGTTCTTTTAATGACCTTTCTACACTGCACTCAACATCTTGAACATATAATTGGACAACTTCTGCTCCGGTGTGATTACCAGAGTTTGTGATATCGACTGACACGGTGAATTTATCATCTCCGGATATCGTTTTCTTGTCGATTTTAAGATTATCATATGCGAAAGTAGTATAGGATAAACCATAACCAAAAGGAAAGAGAGGTTCAATATTCTTCGTATCAAAATGGCGATATCCAACAAAAATACCTTCATCATAATAAACTTTTTCATTACCGGGATAAGTTCTTGTTGATACATGTGCTGGCGAATCTGATAATTTCTTAGGAAATGTTATTGGTAATTTTCCTGATGGGTTTACATCTCCAAAAAGAATATTTGCAATAGCGTTTCCTGCTTCCTGTCCAGCATACCAGGCTTCAATAACTGCAGGTATATTTTCTATCCAACCAACCATATTAACAGGGCTGCCACTAATAAGAACAACTATTGTTTTGGGATTTTCTTGCACAGTTTTTTTAATCAATTCAATTTGTTCTGAAGGAAGATCAAATGAATCCCTATCAAAATGTTCGCTATCCATCCCTTCTTCATGATTAAGTCCAGCAAAAACAATAACTAAATCCGCTTCTGATGGTGAATTAATTATATCAACCTTATCTCTACATTTATTTTTCAATCCCTGAAGAGGCGTAATTTCATAAGGGGGTCGAATCTGTGAGCTGCCACCACCCTCTGCCATTTCTTTATCTGCATTTGGTCCGATTACTGCAATTTTTTTGAGTGTGTTTATATTTAAAGGAAGCAGATTATCTTTATTTTTTAAAAGAACAATTCCCTCTTCAGCTATTTTACGAGATATAGTTTGATGTTCGGGAGTATTTCTACTACCCGGTGGGATTAAACTCTCATCATCAAGAAGACTGGTAAGAAACATCACACGTAGTAATCTTTTTATGTTCTCATTAAGTGTTTCTTCAGTATATTTTCCTTCTAATAAAGCTTGATTTAATTTTTTTTTTTTATATTTTATTTGTACAGGCATCTCGAGAGTTAATCCGGCGTTTATACAGCTTTCAGTGCTCGTTATTTTAGCTGTTGCGATCCAATCTGAAACAACGAAACCTCTAAAACCCCATTCTTCCATTAACCTTTCTTTTATTAAATTTTTATTTTCACACCCGTAAATGCCATTAACCTTGTTATAACAACCCATAAAGGACCATGCATCAGCTTCGCGAACCGTCGCCTCAAAAGCAGGAAGATAGATCTCTTGAAGAGCTCTTTCACTTACTTCAGAACTGACTGTGAATCTATTTATTTCTTGATTATTGCATATATAATGCTTCACACACGCCGCAATTTTCTGACTCTGAACACCTCTTACAACGGGAACTGCCATTTTTTTATTAAGATATGGATCTTCAGTTTGATATTCAAAATTTCTTCCACAGAGTGGAGTTCTATGAATATTTACGCCAGGTCCGAGAATCATATGGTATCCAATTTCTCTTACTTCTTGAGCTAAAGCCACTCCGAATTGTTCAGATAACTCCGGGTTCCAGGTTGCAGCCCTACAAATGGCTGTAGGGAAATAAGTGCATTCCGCATTATTTGAGCTATGAGGCCCAATACCATGAGGTCCATCTGTCATTTTGAAAGATTTTATTCCAAGTCTCTTTATTGGTCTAGTAAAAAAATTTTTGGTTCCTGAACAGAGAGAAAATTTTTCTTTCAGTGTCAATCTTCCTAAAAGATCTTCAACTCTTTTTTCTAGATCCAGATTACTATCCATAAAAGGCAGTGTTTTCAGTTCATTATTAAGAATTTTCTCATTCATATAATTATACTCAAGTCTTTAAGCATATTAAATTAATAATATATTTAATTCAATAAATAAATAAAATATTCTTAAATTTCATCTTTATATTTGGTTAATCTGGTTTGTTATTATATTGGAAAAAAGGGATTTTAACAAAATCTCCGAGATTATAGAAATTTCTGAGAAATTTGCAAATTTTATTTGATATTAATTATTTTAGTTGTATAAGGAAATTATAATGACTCCGTTTTGAAAAATGACTGTAAATAATGTTGAAGATCCATCAAAAGAACATTTTTTGTATTCAATTTTAAATCCGAAAAGCTTATGCTTTTTTGGTGCGAATAATAATTTACTTAAGACGATGGGCTCATTTCAATTATGGAATATTATTACTGAAGGTTTTAAAGGAAATATATATCCAATTCATCTGAGAGAAGAGAGAGTTTTAGGATTAAAAGCATATAAATCAGTATTAGACTTACCAGAGATTCCAGATTTGGCAATGATTGTTATACCTACGAGTCATATTCCTAAAGTAATGGAAGAATGTGGTCAAAAGGGCATAAAGCAATTGATAATAACATCTGGAGGTTTTCGTGAAATTGGTCCCGAGGGGAAGAGGTTTTCTCAACAAATAGATGAAATTGCTGGAAAATATAATATGAGGTTTATTGGTCCTAATTGTTTAGGAGTCTATAATGGTTGGTATCAACCAGAAAATGATAAAAACAAACTTAATACATTTTGGATTTATAAATTACCAGAAAGAGGGACAATTTCAATAGCCAGTCAATCCGGTACTGTAGCATCTCATTTATTCTGGTATGCTGAAGACATTGGGACTAAAATAGGTCAATCAATTTCTTTAGGGAATTCAAATAATATTGATATCGTGGATTGCTTAGAATATTTCAAAAATGACCCTCATACAGATGTGATAGGGTTATATATTGAAGAGATAAAGCATGGTAAAGAGTTTATAAGTATAGCAAAAGAAATAACTCCAAAAAAGCCAATTGTTGCAATTTATGCGGGTGGGACTGAAGCAGCATTTAGAGCGATTGGTAGTCATACGGGGTCAATTGCTGGTAATGATATTATTTATGAAACTGTGTTCAAAGAAACTGGAATTATATCAACAACTTCGGTAACAAATTTCTTGCACTATTTAAGAGTGTTATCTCATGGTATATTTCCAAAAGGGAATAGAATTGCTATTATTTCAGATTCTGGGGGTGCCAGTGCAATGATGGCAAAATCTACAGAAAGATATGGATTACAAGTTCCTGAATTTTCGAATAAATTACAATCTGAAATAAGCAAGGTTTTAAGTGATATCTCATATCCAAATAATCCTGTAGATTTAACATTTAATTTAAATCAATATAATCTATACATTAAAGTACCAAAATTACTGATGAAATCTGGAGAAATCGATGGGATTATGATTTACGGTGCATTTGGTATTGATGAATTTATTGAAGTTATGGAAAAAGCGGGATTTAACACGGATTTTTTTTCGGAATTGGGAACTTCTATGTCGGGAGTTTATTTAAAACCAATTCGGAAATTATCGCGTAAATATTCTATTCCTATATTTTATGTGGGACCACAAGGTTATTCCGACCGTTGGATAAGAGAATTTATTGCTTTAGATATGCCAATATATGATTTATGGGATCTTCCTGCAAAATGCATGAAAATTCTCTGTCAATATTCCCAATATCGTCAAAAAGTTGTTTGATTTGATTTTCAATTTGATTAATTTGTTCAATAATTAATTAAATTTTTAAATATAAGTTGTGTAAAATTATTAATATTAATTTTAATTATTAACAAATTTGATAAACAATGAGTGATGAAATTAAAGAATATTGGATGGAAAATTGGCCAAAAGAAGTGCCAAGACATATAGATTATGACGAGATTTCATTAGGAGAACTCCTAAGAAGAACATCTACTAAATATCCCGATTCAAATGCAATATATTTTGAAGGTTTCCGAATGACATATAAAGAACTTGATGAGGCAGTTGATAAATTCGCAACTGGTTTATCTAAATTAGGTATTAAGGAAGATGATGTGGTGCTTATCGATTTGCCAAATATGCCCCAATTTGTGATATGTTTTTACGCAGTTGCTCGTCTTGGTGCTATTGCAAATCCCATAATTCCATTAAACCGTTTTACAGAGATTTTACATCAGGCAAATGATTCAAAAGGAAAAGTATTGATAATACTTGATATATTATTTGAAGAGCATCTTGAAGGTAAAGATTTAAGCAAAATGGAAAATTTAGAACATATAATTATTACAGGAGTAGCAGAATATCTGCCAAAAATTAAGGCAAAATTAGGAACTCTGTTAGGAAAAGTGCCAAGAATGAAAAATTGGCCTGAGCAAGTTGAAGATATTAAATGTCATAAATTTCAGGACATTTTACAAAATGGTACTCCAATAAATATACCCGCAATAAAAATAAATCCAAAGGAGGATATTGGTGTTTTAATTTATACTGGTGGAACTACTGGTTTACCCAAAGGTGTGATGTTATCTCATTACAATCTAACAGTAAATGCTGAACAAGGAAATACTTGGGCGACAAAACAATTACCAGAATTAGAGGACACTCCTGGAATAGGTGGTATGGTTGTTATTTTACCCCTAGCACATCTTTTTGCTTTATCAGTTGCAATGAATATTGGTATTTTTATGGGATACCAATTAATTCTTTTTATAACGCCACCAAAGGAAAAAATGTCAAAGATATTGGATATTATCAAAAAAGAAAAAGCTACATTTATCCCGGGAGTCCCAACTCTTTGGAACGCAATTAATTTAGACCCGAACTCTAGTAATTATAAAAATAAGCTCACTTCATTTATTGCATGTTTGAGTGGGGCAGCGCCTTTACCTGCTGAAGTTAAACATAAATTTGAAGAATTAACAGGTTCCTTAATAATTGAAGGATTCGGCATGAGTGAAACGAGTCCCATATTAACTGTCACCCCTTTTCCCCCATTATATCGCACGAATACAGTCGGCTTTCCTGTGAGTGATACATTAATAAAGATTGTCGACGTTGAAACTGGCACTAAAATATTGCCTCAATGTCCTCATACAGAGCCATATTGTACAGAGAAGTGCGGAATTGAAGAATCAGAGAGATATATTGGTGAAATATGTGGTAATGGTCCACAAGTTATGTTGGGTTATTATAATCGAGAAGAAGCAACTAAAAATGCACTTCGAAAAGATTCGAAAGATAGAGTATGGTATTTCACGAGCGATATTGGTTGCATAGACGGAGAAGGACACCTACGTATTAAGGATCGAAAACGGGATATGATAAAATATAAAGGACATGCTGTTTTCCCAAGAGAAGTAGAGGATATACTTTACATGAATCCCGCTGTGAATGAAGTTGGAGTTGTTGGAGTTCCAGACCCTGATGTGGGTGAAAATATCAAGGCATTTATATCTTTAAAAGAAGAATATGTTGGCAAGGTTACAAAAGAAGATTTAATGGAATGGGCTAAGGAAAATATCTCAGCCTTTAAATATCCAAGGATTATAGAAGTTGTAGAAGAATTGCCAAAATCGGTAGTAGGCAAAATTCTCAGAAGAGAATTAAGAGAATAACAACTTTATTTTTTCCTTTTTTTTATTTTTAACGCTTTTGTAAAAGTCATAATTCTCTTTTACAATATTCACATATTTTATTTAATATAAGTAGTTTATTTATTCTTAACATAAATATTTCTAAAATAAGATTCTTTTACGGTCTTTACAATAATTATAATTGAGTTAAGATAACATATAATGTTTGGATAAAATTTATTAAAGAAAAAATCGAATTATTAAAGCTTTTAAATAACAATTAAACTTAAATTTTCTATAATACACATCAGTCTTGGAATTTTAACTATACATATTAATTTTAAATAAAGAGTTATTTTTTTTTATTAGATATAACTAAAAGTTTTAAATACTAGAAAAATTAAATATTAAATGGAGATACATTGAATAAGATGATTACTTTAGATATTTTACAAAATAATAAAGAAATTATTGTTCGCATGGTTCATGCTGGTTGGCGTGCAAAGACAAGATTAGCGAATCTTGGAATAGTCCCTGGTACTAAAGTGAAAAAATTAAGATCCGCGCCGTTATTTGGTCCCGTTGAAGTTAAAGTGAAAGGATCTGATTTAGTTATTGGAAGAGGATTAGCTAGAAAAATTTTAGGAGAACTGGTTTCATAATTTAATGAGTATTAGATTAATAAAATAATCCATTTTTCCGTATCATATTTATAATATTAAATTCAAATTGATCTCCACTATATGAGTAATTTTAAAATAATTTAAGTTAATTTTAGAAAAAAATAACATGAGAAGATTTGACAGAAAGAAAAATAATAAATATTGCATTAGCTGGAAATGCAAATGTAGGAAAATCGGTAATTTTTAATCAACTTACTGGAATGAACCAGTGTATTGGGAATTGGCCAGGAAAAACCGTAGCGAAATGTGAGGGGAAGTTAACATTTTTAAATTATATTTTTAATATTGTTGATCTACCTGGTATTTACTCATTATCAACATATTCAATTGAGGAGATCATTTCAAGGGAATTTTTAATAGGTGAGAAAGTAGATTTAATAGTAAATGTAATAGACGGAACGAATTTAGAGAGGAATTTATTTTTTACGGTTCAGTTAATTGGTTTAAAGCTTCCAATGATCCTAGCAATTAATCAATTAGATTTGGTTAGGAAAAGAAAAATAGAATTAAATTTGGAAAAATTGGAAGAAATATTTAAAGTTCCAGTTATGCCTGTTATTGCAGTTCATGGGCGTGGGGTGCATGAGTTATTAGAAAAAACAATTGAAATGTTTGAAAATAAATTTCAAATACCTGATGAAGACTTTTTCAGATTTGGTAAGGAAGTAGAAACTGGAATTCAAAAGTTGATTGAGGAAATTAATAATTATACTGATGAGTTAAAAGAAATCAAATATCCCAACAGATTCCTTGCGATTAAGATTTTAGAAAATGATGATGAATTAATTGAAAAGATAAAAAGACTCAAACCAGAAATTATTGATATTGCGGCAGATATTAGAGAAGAGTTAGAAGGGATACATGGGGAGGATATTAATACAATTATTTCAACAGAAATATATAATCGAATCCATAAAGTTATCGATCAATCTATGGTTTATGGAATAAAGCAAAAAAAAGCAACTTGGGTAGATAAGTTAGATCATTTAACAACTCACTCTATTTTTGGTTATCTTATATTATTTATTATTCTATTTGGGGCATATTGGGTTGTATTTACACTGGGTGCTATGGTTGGGGGATGGCTAGATGAGATATATGAATTTCTAACGCCTATAATCTTTAATATATTTGGAGACAATATTGGGACTAATATTTTTTGGAATGGGGCGATGGCGGGCTTATTTGGTGGAGTTGGTGGAGTTTTAGTTTATGTTGTTCCATTTTTTTTAATAATAGAAATCCTTCAAGATTCTGGTTATTTACCTAGAGCTGCTTTTATAATGGATAAATTTATGCATCAAATTGGAGTTCATGGTAAAGCAATTATTCCATTAATTCTCAGTTTTGGCTGTAATGTTCCGGGCTGCACAGCTTGTAGAATTATGGAAACAGAGAGAGAGAGAAGAATTACTGCATTTTTAACAACATTAATTCCTTGTGCAGCAGTTATGGCAGTAATAATGGGATTAGTTGCAAAATATCTAGGATTTATATATGCTATTATCTTATACGGTATTGATTTTGCAGTAATTATTTTATTTGGAAAACTTGCAACAAAATATTCAACTGAACCTCAAACAGAATTAATTATGGAAATGCATGAATTTAGAAAACCAAATACAAGTGTAATTTTAAAACAAACATGGTTTAGAAGTAAGGAATTTGTTTATAAAGCGATGCCACTTATAATTATTGTTGGAATGTTAATGGAAATCATGTTAATGTTTAACTTATTAGATCCAATTAATTTATTTCTTCAGCCAATTACAGTACTATGGTTAGGATTACCGATAATAACAGGAGTTTTTTTAATTTATGGAATCTTAAGAAAAGAATTAACTCTTGTATTACTTGAGATTTTGGCTGTTGATATTATGGGTATTGCATTAAATGAATTTCTAACACCGATTCAAATGTTTGTGTTTGCCTTGATAACAATGTTATATATTCCTTGCGCCGCTACAATTATCGTATTAAAGAATGAAACTGGTTGGAAATTTACATTAAAGGTTACTTTTATAGAAGTCGGATTTGCGCTTTTATTGGGAGGAATTGTTAATTGGGGATATATATTAATAACCGGAGGAGGTTAGTAAATTGGAAAAAGTTGAAAATGAGTTAAAAAAAATACCGGAGAGTCAGCAAAAATATCTCGACGGAATTTATCTAATTTCAAGGACCAAGAAGGCAGGTTGGGTTTCAAACAAAGAGATTAAAGAATTTTTAAAGGTGCAACCATCATCCGTAACAAATATGCTGCGTCAGTTAAAAGAAGGTGGGTATATATCATGGACACCAAGAAAAGGGATCAGACTTACTAAAGAGGGTAAAAAAGTCGCAATGAGATTAGAACAGATCGATTCTCTTTTAAGGGATTTCTTTTCAACGATTTTAAAAATAAAAGATGAGGAATTAGTAAATTCTTTATCCTGCGATATTGAACACCATATCTTTGAGCAGGAGGAAATGGTTTATCAAAACTTAAAAAAATTTATAGAAAATAAAGAAAAAATCCTTAAATTTTTGGAAGAATTAGATGACTCAGAGTAATTCCTCCAATTTAGGATTCTATTAAATTAAGATTTAAATACTAAATTACAATTTAGATATTTATGAAATTAAAAGGAAGATCTGTATGACAGTAAATTTAGAAAAAAAGATTGAATATATAAAAAATGCTTTTAAAAATTTTAAAAATTATATCGAGTTAGAAGATTTTAAGAATTATCTTTTTTTTACTCTAAATGCTCCAACAGGAATTATAATTACACCAACTATGAATTTTGGGAAAAATCCGAATGTAACACTTGGGTACGATCCATTCAGAAAGATATATTTCACAAAACTCCAGACGAACTTATTTGTCAATTCTGAAATAATTATTTATTATGCAAGCAAACCACTAACAGATAAATTAATTTTGAAAAAAGAGGACAAATTTTTTGATAATTATTTGACAGCAAATGAAAAAGAAATTGCTTTCGCTGGGAGAGAAAAGTTTCTATTTATAAAAAAATCAACAGGAATCGAGAATGATAAAGAAAAAAGTAAAATTGAATTTGAAATAGATAATTACTTTGATGAAATGGAAAGTTTTATTAGCTCAACCTCCCTTCCATTCATTTTTCTTTTAGAAGGAAGCACCAATGACGACCCAGATCTATTATTTACATTTAATATTAAACCATCTCTAAATTTATCAAATAAAATTGTATATTATATTGATTGCTTTTTAGATAAAGAGCAAAAATTAAGAGAGATTAATTATATCAAACAAGATGAGAATTTGGAATTAACATTTATGAAGGATTTTAAAGATATTGGGCACTCTGAGCTATTTAAATCTATATTTGATTTGTTGCTTAAAATCAAATCTTTTAATATTCCAAGTTAATTTCAGTTTTCATCATATTTTTTCAAAAAATTTTTAATATATTAAATGGTTAATTTGGAAATATTTATGTGTTATTTATCAGACATAATTTATTCTTTAAAATTAGGAATTTTATTATTAATTTCTCATCTTCTATTAACCAATTAAGGTATATCGACATAAATATTTATATTAAATTAGGATTTTAATAATATTTATATTAATTTCATTACAATAGTTGTTAAAATAACAGAGGTATGTGAATGAGGATTATAACAATTAACCTTCCACACAGATATTTAGATGCTATTCAATGTTTAATAAAGCTAGGTTATTATCCCTCGCGAAGTGAAGCTATAAGAATAGCACTTCGTGAATTTTTGGGTAATGAGATAGAAATGTTTTCGAAACTAGAGAAAGGTTATTTTGAAAAGATGAAAAGAGCTCAATTGCAATCAATGATTGAATTATAAGAACAGCAAAATTAATCATTTTTTATTTTATTTTTTATTTTATAAGAATTGCAAAAATTCTCCTACTTTATTTTTAATTTTTTTAACAATCTTTGGATCATATTTTCTGGCGATATATTCCCTTAATGCGGTAAGATGATCGTTTGAAATTTTCGGTTGCATTAGTTCATCTGAGAGTTTGGCAATTAAATCGACATCATAAATATTTTTTACTTGTTTTAAAAGATCGACAATTTTATTTGCTTGAATAAGAAATTTTTCAATTTCCTTTTTAATAATAATGTTTTGACCTTGAACATCTATAATGTCAAGAGCCTTTTTGACAATTTCCTCTTCAAATTTTAATTTACTTCTCCATGGACTCTGAATAACAATGCCTGATGGATCAATTAATAGTGATTTATCTTCTGTTAATTCTATCGCATCATAAGTCTTAAATTCAATAGAAGATATATTACCTGTCTTATTTAATTGAGTAGGTATGAATTTAGGAAATAATTCATTTATAGAGTCTGTTAAATCAGGAATTTCTTTTCGTATTAAAATATATATTGGATAATTAAAAATATACCCATGAAGGAGATTATAAAGAATATATGTACCCCATTTCTTAAGAATATCATTTATTGAAAATTTTGTAATAATTTCTTCAGTAATTTCTACTTCTTCCTCCTCAATAGGCATATCGAATTGAAAATCAATTTTTTCATACCCTTTAACTATGGCATTATTATCTAGAAATAGAATAAATGGATGTTTATCGCATACCAATCCCTTAGAAACTTGGACTTTTATGTTTCCAAATTTTTTTTGTTGAAATAATGTTTGAGGGAGTTTTATTATTTTTTCGGAAGAACACATAGGACATTTAACATTAATTTCTTTATACTGTCCAGACATAATTTAGGATTTGTATTTTAAAATAAAATACAATTTATATTAACTAGTAGAATAAATAATTATTTATTGATTTTGAAATAAAATTATTATTATTTCAAATATGAATATAATCATGAGGATCTCTAACTTAAGTATTAAAGAGTTAATAATTCCATATTTGCTATTTGAGATTAAAAAAGAGGGTAGAAATTGAGGTTTGGAATCCAACCAGTTAGTTTTCATAGTGTTATTGGACAAATGAAAGATTCGAGAAATGTTTTGAAATTCGATTTTACTAAGATTGTTATAGATGCAGTCAAACGAGGTTATAGACATATTGAACTTACTCTTGACATGCATTACGTGTTACCCGAAGTATTTCAGAAAAAAGATATTGAAAATTTAATAGAAATCAAAGAAGAGCATAATATATCTTATTCGGTGCATCTTCCACTTTGGTCGATTGAACCAAGTAGTCCAAATCGTTATATTAGAAAAGGATCAACTGACTGTTTGATAGATGCAGTAAAGATGGCTGAACCATTAGATCCGGAAGTATATGTTTTACATGCAACTGGGGCATTAGCAGCAGAATTTTCACGTATAGAAATACCTGAACGATATAAAAAAATTGTATTAAACATGATTTCTGATTATGGAGTGAGTGCAATAAATCGTATGATTAAAGAAACGAATTTGGATCCAAGTAAACTTGCCCTTGAAACGATAGAATTCCCTCTTGAAAATACACTTGACCAAATCAAGAAGATTAAAGGTGTAAAATTATGTATTGATACGGGACATGTTTTAGCGAAATATCCTGGTGATTATGACTTATTTGAACTCACTAAAAAATATATAGATATTACCAGTGAATTTCATTTACATGATGGATATAATTTTCCTAACAGAATAAAGGGTAAAAAAATAGAAGATCATATTGCTTTGGGTGAAGGAGAATTGCCAATAAAATTTTTAAAACTGTTATATGAGAAGCATTTTCAAGGACCCATTGTTTTTGAATTAAATTTTAATCAAGCAAGAAAGTCTTTAGAATTTATAAGAAAACATGTACCAGAAATTGATATTGATTTTAATGACCAATAAAAAAAGAATTAAGATGTTATTATGTGTAGTTCAAAATCAAAATTAAAAGGATTATTTTCAATATTATTATTCTTACCATTAATTATCTTTTTAAATACTGATATTGCTATTTTTAATATTAATCTAGTCTTAATTGCGGCAGAATTTGATTTAGGCGCAAAATTTGCAGTTCCTGGATTAATTGCGGGATTATATTACATAGTTCTTGCTGTTTTTACATTAATTGCTGGTTATTTTTCTGATATATTTAAGCGAAAATGGCTACTAATTACTGCAGGTGGAATTTGGGCAGTTTCAGAAATTTTTACAGCCTTTTCAATCAATATTGTTATGTTAAGTATTTTTAGAATAACTGCTGCAATTGGAATTGGAGCAGCAAGCCCAATTTCGATAAGTTTATTGGCAGATATATTTTCTTCCGAGAAGAGAGGGACTTCATTTGCTTGGTGGAGCCTTGCAACAACTTTTGGTGGACTTCTTGGGGGTGTCTTTTCATTAGTAGTTAATGTTATTCCGTATGATTTCCCCGAAAATTGGTCTTTAGTGCAAAAAATTAGTTTTATTAAGTTGAATTACCCAGTAGAAATGACCTATTGGCGTTTACCTTTTTTATGGGCAGGATTGATTGGGGTTTGCTTAGTTTTTCTTTGTTTTTTAATTAAAGAACCGAAAAGAGCCAGTAAAGAAAGTATATTAAAAGGGATATTATCGGACGAGAAAATTGATTATTCTCGCTCTTATCGAATAAAGATAAATGATTTGAAAAAAATTTTTACTAAACGTTCTAATTTCTGGTTGATTATAAATTTTGTAGATACGATTTTATATGGATTTTTATTAACATATATCATAACATACATAACGATTGAGGTTGGATTTTCTCTAACAGATATTACTTCAATTGTAATGTTATTAGTTTTTCTTTTACCAATCATAATTTCAATGTTTGCTGGACAGTTTTATTTTGCTAGATTAGGTGATAAAAAAGTATCTAAAGGAGATCCGGCAGGTCGAGTTAAAGTTGCTATTATATGTGGTTTAGTTCATATTCCATTTTTATTTTTTGGGTTTTTATTTTATCCTAATGTATCGCATTTAACTTTTTTTAAGGGAACTCTAGATCTATCTAATGTGTTGCCACTATTTTGGATAGTACTCATAATAATGAGTCTAACAATTGGAGTAGGCATGTTTTTCGAATTTGGGATAGGTCCCTGTTGGTTTTCCAGTATGGTGGATGTAAATTTACCGGAACATCGAGGTACTGCATATGCTATGGCAGCTATGATGGATGCAATTGGAAGGGCTTTAGGACCAATAATAGGTGGGTTATTGGTTGATCACTACACAAGTATTGGAGAGATCTATCCTTTCGGCACGACTATAGTAATTTCTATATTATCTTTTGGTATAATTTCGGGGCTCTTATGGCTTCCCATCTATAAATATTGTAATAAAGATTTTGCTGAAATTGGGGCAATATTAGAACAAAGGGCTGAAGAACTTAAAAAACAATCAGTTACAAAGTAAAAATCTTTGAATTTGTTGATAAAATTGAGAGATATCTTAAAGCCAAACTCCCAAGATATCGATAATTTCTAAAATCAATAATTAAAACACGGAATAATAACAAAACCATAAGATTTTAGATATAATTATTATTAAATTCCTTTCGAAAAAAGATTCTTATGACATGAACAACATGGAATTCCAATTTTTATTTCATTTTGTAAATTATTGTCAATTACTTTAGATTTTTTAATTATTTCTAACAAGTTTTCCCTTATTTTTATCAGATCAGGGTTATTACTTAAATAAAACTTTTTTAAATATGAAATATGATTTTCTCTCTTACAAATTGGGCAGATTAAAAATAAATTTAAAAACTTTTGATAATATTTTCTTTTTTTACCTCTTAGTTTTTTCTCTAACTTAATAAAACTTGATTCTGAACCGAGGTTTTCAAGAATTTTACTTGCTAATTGGGTTAGTATAATTTTCTTTTTGATTCCAATATGAGAGGATAATAGAAAAAATTTTTCAATTTGGTTGTCTTCAACAAATAGATTGATTTTATTATATAGTTCATCATGGATTATATCAGATTTATATCCTACTAAAAAGATTGGAATGTTATTGGTATTATTTTTAATAATTCTTATCCAATAATACAAATTATTGAATAAATCATCTTCTGAAGCATCAAAAAACAGTAAGCACCCTTTAGCACCTCTGAAAAAGTTGGGGTATATTGAACGAAATCTATAGTTTCCATTTATATCCCAAATAGTCATTTTTAAGATATCTTCGTGTTCATTTGAACATTTTACAACTTTAATTGAAACACCTATGGTTAAAGAAGATGTGTTATCAAAAGAATTTGAATATTGATCTATACTATTAAAAAAATCAAATTTACCAGAATTATATGATCCAACTGCTATAACTTTAGAAATATATAATCCTGGCATATTATATCCACGCGAATTAACTTAAAACATTTATAATACTTAACTCCAATCAAATTAATAAACATTTAACTATAAAAATTTTAAGATTTTATTCATTTAATTGTTATATTTGAAGTAATTCCTAATTTAATTGATTTTAATCATTAACAATTATTAATTTATATTCAAAAATAATTTTTAAGCAATTTCATATAATAAAAAAAATAAGTTTAAAATTCAATTTTTGGAAAAATATGTTCTTCTTTACGTAATGGTTTGTACTTGAAGAATCGACGTGATTCGCTATCTTCCAGCACTAGATTAGACCCACCGCCATGGACCATACAGTAAGGGTCAAGTATACCTATAGGGACGCTATACTGCCTAATGAATCCACGGCCACCCATAGTTCGAAAACAGTGTATAGCTGCCTCAAAAGCTAATTCTGACGCAGTGACTTTTAAACCCATGGTTTGCTGAGCCATTAATTTTGAGCTTCCCAATTCTGGATGTTTATCTATTTCTCTCGCGTAATTAATTAATGCTGCAATTAATAAATTTAGTTCCCGAATATTTTTAGAAATTGGGAATCTAATAACTTGATATTGGTGTAACTTTTTTCCAAATTGTTTTCTCTGAAGAGCATATGTATGTGAATATAATAGTTTCTTCATTGCGTCACCAAGCGCTTCTGCGCCAATGACAAGGCGTTCTTCTGTGAGCTGGTGGAACATTATATCCATACCTGAACCTTCTAGCATATTCTCTATAGGAATTTCTACTTTATCAAATATTAAACGACTTACAAATGCATCTGTCATTCCGTAGGTTCTAACTCTGCTCGCTTTAAAATTCTCTAACTGTTGATTTTCAGTGTCAACAATAATTGCTCCGATTTGGCCTTTATTAACTCGACCGTATAATATTAAATATTTACACATCATACCATTTGTTATAAAGACCTTTTTACCTTTTGCAATAACTTTATCTCCTTGGGTTTGGAGGTTTAATTCCATTCTTGCAATATCACTACCTGCGTTAAATTCAGTCATAGCGGAAGCACCAACATCTCCATCCCTTGCAACAGGAACTAAGAATTTTTCCCACTGATATTCATTTGCTTTATAAGAAACGGGATTGCAATAAAGTGTACCTCCCGCTAAACGTCCCATTTCAATACTCCAATTCCCAGCTATATAAGTCTCACTTGTGTCAGACCATCGTCCACCACATAAAGCAAAACCGATGAGCGCATTCCTCATTATCCTTCCAACCTCGTATTTTTCAGGAAATAGAATTGTGCTATAATATCCTTTCTCTGCCAATTTTTTCATTATTTTAATTACAATATCTCTTTTTTTATCTTGAGTTGGTTCCTCTACAAGATAATTTAATTCTTCCAAAGTCCTCAAATCTTTATCAAGTTCTTTTTCTAAGAAATCATAAAAAGCAGCCAAAAATTCCTTTTCCTGAACGTTTAATAATGGACTATTTAATAAGTCTAATTCTGGGACATATTTTTGTATTTGAATTGGTTTAAAATCTCTTAATCTTGTATCCATAATGATTTACACGTTTTTTTATTACTTATAAATAAATAAGGTTGATTTTAAGATACCATTATATAGAACATATATAAAAATTAAAATTTAATTCTAAAAAGAGAAACTAAATGAAAAAAAGAAGAAGAACTTTTTTATTATAATGAACACTCTGTTCGAGCAATAATATCGTTTTGTGCATTTTCCGATAATTCAGTAAACAGAACAGAATAACCTGCAATTCTTACAACCAAACCTCTATATTCATCTGGATTTTTTTGAGCATCAAGGAGATTTTTTTTTCCAACAACATTGAATTGTACCTGGAAACCACCATCAGGTCCAAAAAATGTTCGTATCAGAGCCAGAAATAATTCAAGTTTTAAAGAATTCGGATGAAATGTCAAAATAAGCGAATTTCCGTTAGTCATTAAATGATTCTGAAGTTTACTGACCGAATTAAGAATAGCTGTGGGACCATTTTTATCCATGCCATTTGAAGGGCAGAGACTAGTTGAAAGGACATCCCTTGATTTTCTTCCATTAGCAGAAGCACCTGTAAAGAAACCAAAAGCTAAATGAAATGATGTTGAGTAGAAACCAGGATTAAATTTTCCACCTCGATAATTTGTATGCTTTGTAATTTCATCACAATATACTTTTACCACATCCATAGCAATTTGGTCAACATAATCATCATCATTGCCAAATTTTGGAACTTTATTAATAAATAACTGCCTCCATTCTTCTCCTTTTCTTCCTTGATAGGTTCCTCTATAATTCTTTCTGAGCATTTCCACTAAATCTTCAAATGGGAGAATAGTTTCTTCAAAAACAAATTTCTTAATTACTGCAAGACTATCTACTACCGTAGCAAAGCCAACTAATTGTGGTCCAGTAAAGTCATATACTGCACCACCATTTGTTATATCAAGTCCTCGTTCAATACAATCATCTGTAGTTGCAGATAAAAATGGCTGAGGATTAAGTTCGGAAATTGCTTTATCAAGGGCATTCATAGTTGAAACCATAAAATTAACAAAATATTTCATTTGATTAACAAATGCATCCCAAAGATCATCATAACTAGCAATTTTTTTATCATTTTTATATCCATATTCCCTTCTAGTAAACATATCAATTCCATTTGCTAATGCTAATTCTAAACATTTTACGACATTAATTTGGTTTGCATTGGTTGACCCAAATGATTTATGTGGATGTTGCGGTTCAACACAGCCGATTGGCGCATATTCACGAGCATCTTCAAGTGTAAAACCAAGATTTACAAGTCCTTTTATCATTACTTGATCATTAAATAAAGCAATACTTGCGCCCGATTTTATGGATTCTCCAACTTTAAAAAGAAAATCTTCTGGTGTCTCTTTATGAATTCGAACGGAAAAAGTTGGTTGAACAGTTTTTAAATTAGTATATGCGTCTAATAAGAGGTATGATAATTCATTTGTTGCATCGTTTCCCTCACTGTCAACTCCTCCTATCGTTAAATTTTCTGCTATTGGGGGTCCTTCAGCAGCAACAATACCTTTACTTAGAAGATAATTCCACAATGTTGTTAATTTTAAAAAAAATAATTCAATTAGAAATTGTACTTCATCATTTGAAATTTCTCTTTCGCTTGTATCTTTTAAATAATATGGGTATAAATATTGATCTAATCGGCCAATACTTATTGCAAAGCCACCATCTTCCAAGCCAGATATTAAATGAGTAAAATAAATAAGTTGAAGAGCCTCTTTAAATGACTTTGGTGGATTTTCAGAAATATTGTAACAAATTTCAGAAATTTCAAGAAGTTCTTCTTGACGTTTAGAATTTAATTCATTTTTCGCTAAATCTTTAGCTAAATTTGAAAATCTTTGAATAAAAGATCTTACTGTATTACAAACAATTATAACAGACTGTAAAAAAATTCTTTTTTTGGTATTTTCTGGAGTCGAATCAGAAAAATTCTTCATTTTTTCCTCAGCTTTTTGAATTAGACCATTTATTCCATATTTCAAAACATTTTCATGTCCAGGAAAAAAATGACCAATGCCATTGGAAAGTTCGGTATCAACAATAAAAACAAGTTTTTCCATCATATCTATTTCATCAGAATTTAAATAAGTTAGAAACCTTGCTCGAACAGTATGTTCTTCATTTTTCCAATAAGGAATTATCTCTTCCTTTAGGAATTTTCTCTCTTCATTCGATATGATAAGTGGTTGTACAGGACGACTCTCATAAGTATCACAATCTTGTTCAATTGTATCAACTCGAATTTCGGGATATAATGGAGTTCCTACAAATTTAGTCGTTCGGTTACCAACAATAAATTCATTATCCCAAATAATTATAGTCATATTAGATAAATAATGTTCCATAGCTTTTGCGAATCGAATTATTGGATTTTCTCCTTTTGTTTTTTTATATGATTCCGTGATTAATTTAGCTCTTTCCATACAAATTTCTTTCGATTGCTTCACAACTTTTTTTCTCATTTCTAGAGTTCTTTGCTTATAATTTAAATGGGAAACTTGTTCTAACTGCAATTTAAATCACTAAAAATCGTCAAATTTTTATTTTAATTTAATAGATTAAATAAAACTATATAATTAATTGAATAAATAATTCTCGAAGATAAATATATTTAATATATATATCAAAAATTGGTTGAAGATAAAAGAGTTTTTCCCTAAAAATTTTAAAAATTTGATTAGTAGAAATATAACTGCTAATGTGAAAGGAAAGGGAAAAAAAAAGAGATTAAATAAATTTATTAATTTAACTATAAAGTAAATCCTTCAGGTAATTCTGATTCGGGTGTTCCTACTGGGACCCACGAGATATCCATAATAGTGTATGTTGGTTTTTTTGTTTGAAAGATTGGTAATACTCGCATACCAATCTTTGGTTCACCTACTGAAAGATAACCCATAAAGATTGTGCATACATCTTTGAATTCCACATTAATAAATTTAATTGGCTTTTTTAATGTATTAAAGGCGCCTGATCGTTCAGTAATTATAAAAGAGTGTATCATTGCCGTTTTCTTTGCTATATCAGTTATATCTATTACCGTATTTTTTCTAAGACAATCAGGACAATAAATTCTGAATGGCATAAATATGGAATCTTTTGATTCACATTTAGGATTATCACATCTTGAAGCCATTAATTTTCCTTTACTAAGTGATTCAAAAAATATTGCTTCTCCGCCATAGCTATGAATATAAGTCATGTCTCGTGGATTAGTTATTCCACATAGTTTTCCATTATCATCAAATATAGGTGTGTTAGGCTCTATTATATGAAATTTACCTTTAATTTTGTATCTGCCATTTTTTACGGAAACCCGTCCAACATCATTTTCGCTTTTCATGATTTTTTAATCCTCCTTTAGTAGATGATTTGGATGCATTAAAATTGTAGCAGTAACATGGGACCCGACACCAGCGTGACTGATAGCTAATCCACGTTTAGCACCCTTAACTTGTAAATCAGTCCAGTCCTTAGGTTTTTCTCGACCAAATTTCTTCCATTTCTTTTCATCACCGTGTATTTCAGCCCATCGATTCCATATATGATATCCGATTTCAGCAATTTGCATTAAGCCCGTTGCACCAACAGCATGCATACATCCAATTAAACCTCCGGAAAGGTTGCTTGGTAAACGCCCAGGTTTGCCAGTTTTAGGATTTGTATGATAACCATCTCCAGATTCAATATAATCACGACCTTCACCATATGGACGAAGTCCCACATCTTCATATGATTGAATATCACTAATTGTAAATGCATCATGTAGTTCAATTACGTCCAGATCTTCGCATGGATCAACAACTCCTGTCATATTATATGCATAGTAAGATGCAATACGTGCAGCCAAAAAGCTAGAAAAACCGGGATATCGATCTCCTCCTGGAAATCTCTTTCCTAAATCATCATATAGTCCAGGTTCCTCATTGGGTAATAGTGGTATTTTCATATCTCGCCGATCTGCTACACGTAGAGTATGACTTCCTGCACCTATCCAAATTCGTAAAGGATTATCTGTAAGTTCATAAGCTGTTTTTTCATCACAAACAACTCCACAAGCAGCTCCTACGCTCATTAAACAACAATCTAAAACTCGAAGCGGATATGCTACAACTGGCGAGTTAATTACATCTTCAACAGTAATTTTCATACCACCATGTGCATAGGGATTCATCCTTCCATACCCGCGATTTTTTACAGCAATTTCAGCCATAGTTTTTCGAAAAGAATCTTCAGCTTTCCCAAATATTTGCCAATATCTCTGTGCCATAACAGCGTAATAACCTGTATATATATGACCGAGTGGTGTCTCCCAATCTTTATCTGCTGCACATGCAATCAGGTGATTTCCTTCATCAGTAGGAACTTCATCCATTCTTTCCCATCCCATAGCTAGAGCACAATCGCTGTAACCAGAAGCTACTGCTTTAATAGCTTCCCAAATAGTTGAACCCCCTGTAGCTCCCCCTGTTTTTACTCCAATAGTACCAAGAGGATCTAGACCAAGCCGATCATGAATAACTGCTTCTCCTAAAAGTTGATCTCCGAAATGATCCGCAAAATGCCCGTAATATGCAGTATGTATATATTGTTTTAATTCAGCAGGAGTCATTTTTATAAAATCTGCCGCTGCAGTAAATGCTTCAATACATAGTTCTTCAGTTCGTAAAGTGGGAAAGGCACGACCAAATCTTGACATACCTGATGTTGCTAAATATACTGGTCGCGCCATTTTTGGAATCTTAAGTTGTTTATCACTAAATTTAATCATTTAAACTCATCTTTTGTAGTTAGTTTGAATTTTTTTTAAAGTATGTAGTAAAATTAATGATTATATTAAAATTAAGTTAAAGAATTAGATTAATTATTCTTTGAATATTTAACTAATTATCTTTAAATCTTTTATAAAGTTGAAAAGTTAAAATGGTTGAAGTAGACACTTTTTTTTGGTGGAGTGATGAACAGAAAGAATTTGCGAAAAAAGTTGCTCAATTTGTAGAGGATAATTTAGAGGAAGCAGAATATTATTTTTGGAAGCAAAAATTCCCTCATTCAATAGTGAAAAAAGTTGCAAAAGAAGGCTTTTTTGGACCTGGCGTTCCAAAACAGTATGGAGGATTGGGATTAGGAGCCACGGGAGGATGCATTGCAGCCGAACATTTAGGGAGTTTATATGCAGTTGGACATGTTTTTACAGTATCAATGTTGGCAGGATTAGAACAAATTTTAAGATTCGGTACCGAAGAACAAAAGGAGACATGGTTTCCCTCTGTTGCAAATGGCTCGGAGATAGGGGCAGTATGTATTACGGAACCATTTGCAGGGTCGGACGCGGCAAATGTTATGACAACGGCAACTAAAGATGGAGACGAGTGGGTTTTAAACGGTAAAAAGAGAATGATAACTGGTGCTGGAGTTGCTGATAGATATTTTGTATACGCTAAAACAAGCGACGATCCGGCAATCCGAAAGCAGTACGCACATATAACCAGTTTTGTGGTCAAAAAAGGCACTCCAGGATTTAGTCTCGAAAAGATAAATCCTCTTATAGGTTTTGATAATGCTCCTAATGGTTATCTAGATTTTGATAACGTTAGGATCCCCGATTTCAATAGGGTTGGTGAAGTAGGGAAAGGATGGGCTGTTATGATGGCAGCTTTAAATTTTGAGCGGTTGATTGGCTCTGCAGTTTTAATAGGCGGAGTTAAGGATATCATCCAATTTATCTTCCACTATACTAAACGCAGAATTCAATTTAATAGGCCCATTAATCGTATTAGAAACATTCAGTTTGACATTGCTGATATCATCACTAAATATAAAATGGCGAGGCTATACTCATATCACACTGCACATCAACTCGATTCTGGTATGGAGCCGATGATTGAAGCGTCAATTGCGAAGCTAATGAACACTGAGTATCTTGTAGAAATAACAAGAAAAGCCATACAGATTTGCGGTGGTGACGCTCTTACCAAATTTTATCCCCTTGAAAGAATGTATAGAGAAGCGAAAATAGGTGAAATAGTCGCTGGAACTTCTGAAATCCAAAGATTGATTATATATCGCTTTTCGACAATGCTTCCGACGTGGAATAAATCTTTAAAATTCAGATGGAACGATGAGGTAAATGCTCCTTTAATATCAAAGAGAGATTCCAGGTTTAAAGGTTTAGAAATTAACGAAGAAAATTTATTAAAAGTTATTGCGCATGATTATAAGATAAACCCTGGAATTTACATGACTTTAGATGATGTCAGAGAAGATATCGGGGGAAGTAGAGTGAAAATAAAGCAGGGTATTGAATCTCTTGAAAATCAAGGACTGATTGTTTGTCATCGGGATCGAAGCGGAAAGATTGGTCTTGTTAAGGCAACATATAAAGGACTTTCAAAAGCCTTTCCAAAAGAGTATTATAGATGGTTTCCTCCTTGGTATGATGAAGCAGACAAGTTTTAAACATTACTTTTTATCTTTTTTTTTATTTTTAGTATATATATTATAATTTTCAAATATATTAAAAGAGCTTTAAAACCTTTTTAATTCATAAAAAATTTATAAAATAAATCAATATATTCTAATTATTCCTTTTATCAATAAGTTTTTCATTTGAGTGAATGATTTGGAACATAACGTTGAAAAAAAAACCGAAGATAAGAAAAGATATCTTAGCGTAGATGTATTTAAAGGATTGACCATTGCTTTAATGGTTTTTGTAAATTCAGTCCAATTATTTGATAGTGTTCCTGCTTGGACTAAACACGCAGGAGATTATGGGCTTACCTATGCAGATCTTATTGCTCCATTCTTTGTTTTCATGATGGCACTCAATTTTAAAACATCATTTCAGCGTCGATTAGAACAAAAAGGAAGGTCAAAAACCTATATTCACTTTATACGGAGATATTTAATACTTATTGGGGTTGGACTTCTAATAAGCATTAATGAGGATATGGGAGTTATTTATTTTAGATGGGGCACACTGCAAGTGCTTGGTATATCGGGTCTTATATTATTACCATTAATCGAATTAAAACCAGAGATAAGGTTGATTTTTGCATGTGTAGGTCTGGTTTTTTATCAAATTCTAATAGAAACCGAAGTGAGTGAAATAATATATAATGGAGTTGAGGGTGGAATTATTGGCTCACTTTCTTGGGGACTAATGATGATTTTATCCTCTGTTATAGCAGAAGGATTAGTAAATAAGAAAATTAAAATTTATTTTTTATTAGGAGGAATAATTTGCACAATATTGGGTATTAGTACACATTATATCTGGGGAATAAGTAGGCCTTATGTATCTAGTCCGTATGTTTTAATAAGTGTTGGAATTGCATCTTTAGTATTTTATGGGATATATTATATCTTCGAAATTTGGGGAAAGGATTATAAATTTACACAAAAAGATAATTTTTTAAGTGTTATGGGAAAAAATGCTTTTATGTTGTTTCTTTTGCATTGGCTTTTGTTTATTATTACATATTTAATGCTTCCATCAGACACTCACTTCTTAATTGTGTTTATATTTGGCTTTATAAATATTTTTATCATTTGGATAATCGCTTTTCTTATGAATCGAGAAAAGATGTTCATTATTATATGATAGCTGTATTAGCTTTTAATTTTCTTTACTCTAAAGAATTATACTTAATTTATTCGAAAAATAATAAAAAATAATAATTATTAATTCTTTTACTGAAAAGAATTATATTAATATTAAATTGAGGTTAAAAAATTGGAAAAAGTAGCAATAATTGGTGTAGGAATTACTCCTTTCAAAGCACGTTATTTAGATAAAACCTATTTTGAGTTAGCTTATGATGCAACTAAATTAGCTCTCGAAGATGTAAATAAACAAGGCGCTGAAATTACCCATAAAGATTTACAATCTACCGTATATGGGATTTATAATGAGTTATTTGAACGTCAATTTATGCCAGATATCTTTATTAATAGTTATATAGGGATGAACAATAAGCCAGGAACACGAATTGCTTCAGGTGGCGCAACTGGAGGATATACTGTGAGAATGGCTTTTGCTGAGGTTGCGTCAGGGTTGTCAGATTTGTGTTTATGCTTAGGTGTGGAAAAGTGCAACGACTGCTATGATGTACAAACCGGAACGACCACCCCCGAAGTTCTTAATGCGATTGCTTATTCAGCTGATATGACATATGAGTACCCAATGGGAATGATGGCGGCGTCCTCGTATGTATCTATGGTTAATGCCCATTTCGAAGAGTTTGGTAGTCCAACGGAAGAGCAGATGGCACTTGTCAGTGTAAAAAATCACGGGAACGCAATAAAGAATCCAAAAGCTCAATCACCAATGAAAATAACCGTAGAAGATGTAATCAATTCGAGAATTATTTGTTATCCGTTTAAAATGTTAGATTGCTGTTTATATTCAGAGGCATCCGCGGCATTAATTTTAGCCAACGAAGAAAAAGTTAAGGAATTGAAGATCGATAATCCAATCTGGATTACTGGTGTAGGTGCCGCAAATACAGATTGTTTTATTGGAAATAGAGAGGATATGGGAAGACTTTATTCAAATATATACGCAGCAAAAGCAGCTTATAAAATGGCAGGATTAGATTATAATAAAATCAAGGAACAAATAGATGTTGCAGAATTACATGATGCATTCTCTGGGCAAGAAGTAATTAGCTATGAAGAGCTAGGATTTGTTCCTTTCGGCGAAGGTGGTAAATGGATTGAAGAAGGAGGTCCTATGATAGATGGAGAATTACCTTGTTGTCCCTGTGGGGGATTGATTGGATGTGGACATGCTGTTGGGGCAACTGGAATAATGTCAACTGGCGAAGCGGCGCTTCAATTAAGAGGTGATGCTGGAAAACATCAAGTAATAATTGAAAAGGGAAGGGGTTTAGCGCATTCAATCGGAGGTCCTGGTGCAGCATATGCAGCTATAATAATAATGGAAAATCAGGAGGCGAAAAAATAAAATGGAATTTCAAGCACATCAAATAAAAGATATACTTAAAATTGATTATAGGTATACTATGGGAGGACAATCTAAGTTTTTCATAGAGTTGATGAATAATAAAAAACTATTGGGTACAAAATGTACTAAATGCGGAAAGATTTGGATGCCTCCAAGAATAAATTGCTCGGAATGCTACGAACCAGCGGAGTGGGTCGAGATGAAACAAACCGGAACAATAGATGTTAGCACCATTGTGTGGTATACTACATCTGCTTTTATTAAAGCGATTCCCTACGGAATTGGTTTTATTAGATTAGATGGTGCGGATACAGCGATGCTTCAAGGAATATTTTCCGAGAGTTTAATTCCATCTAAAGTAAAGAAAGGAAAAAAAGTAAGAGCAGTATTTCAAAAAGAAAGGGAAGGAAAAATGACAGATTTTTTCTTTGTACCCGAAGATGAATATGAAGATTGGATAGCAAAACCAGAATATGAGGGGGGTTCAGAATGAACGATGGTAGAATAGAATTTGAAAAAATTATTGATTTAATAAATAAAACACCAAAATCAAAACAAGTTTTCGAATCAGAGGATTGGAGATATACTATTCAATTTAAATTGGATGGAGAAGATGATCCATTTTTTCTCGTTGTCAAGGATGGAATTGGAAAAGTTTTTGTAGGTGAAGATATTAATGCGGATATGTTAATCACTGGTGACAGCAATAGTATTATAAAAATCAGTCAAGGGAAAGGTGATTTTACTCATGGAATTAGTCGTGAAGAGATTACTGTTGAAAAAGGAAAAGTATTTGAATTAATGCGGATAAGTAGAGCAATTGGAGTTGCATTAAAAGAACAGAAGATGAAGTAAAAAATATTTTATTATTTTTTTTATTACTCAAAAAAAGCGATTTTAATTTTAGTATTTTATTGAAAATTTTTCTCTCTTATAATGTATTTAATAAACCCTTGAATTACTTCTTTTTATGGTTGATAAAAAACAAGCAGAAAGTATAGCTAAGAATATTGTAAAGAAGGTATTAAAAGATAACAAATTGCTTTCTGAATTGATTAAAGGAGTTGCTTCAAAGGATGATTCTGTAAGGTATCCAAATGCAATAGCTTTAGAGATTTTAAGCAATGAACATCCTGAGATGATATATCCTGAATGGGATTTCTTTATAGATTTACTTAATCGTAGAAACGCATACTCGAAGTCTATTGCGATTAAAACCATAGCAAACCTTACGAGTGTAGATATAGAAGACAGGTTTGAGAATATATTTAACGAGTATTACAATGAATTAAATGACAAAAGCGTGATTGTAGCTAGGCAACTTGCAATTAATTCTGGAAAGATTGCCAAAGCAAAACCTAAACTTCAAACCAAAATAACAAACAAGTTATTAAGCATAGATGAAACTAATCACAATCCAAATCGTAAAGATTTAATAAAGGGAGATATTATAAAAGCGTTCAGTGAATATTTTGAAGAAATTGAGAATAAGAAAGAGATAATAAAATTCGTAAAGAAACAATTAAAAAGTACTAGCCCGAGTACTTTAAAGAAAGTAAAAGAATTCCTAAAGAGATGGGAGAATTAAATTTCTATTTTTTTATTTGAAACTTTTTAGAAAAAAATTTATATTAATCTTTAAATTAAGAATAGACTATGGAATTTGAAAATTTAATTTATGAAGAAAAGGATCAAGTAGCTTGGGTTATACTTAATCGATCTGAAGTCTTAAATGCATTAAACATGAAACTTTCTGATGAGTTAGTTGCTACTATAGAAATTGTAAGACAATCTACAAAACTTAAATTTTTAGTTATTAAAGGAGCAGGTAATAATTTCAGTGTTGGAGATGATATTAAGGAAATGATTAAATGGGGAGATGCTAATGATATAACACGAAGAGCGAGATATTATCAAAATATGGCTAATCAGCTTGAAGAGTTGGATAAAATCACAATTGCCGCTGTAGATGGATATGCTGTAGGTGGTGGCTTAGAAATTACTATGGCATGTGATTTTGTAATTGCCACTGAGCGCTCAAAATGGGGTATGCCAGAGGTGGATGTCGGAATAACTCCCGGATGGGGTGGGACCACAAGATTAGCTCGACTTATAGGTCGAAGGAGAGCTAAAGAAATTAATCTTATTGGTGCACTTCATTCCGGAAAAAAGGCGGTGGATTGGAATTTGTGGAACCGGGTTGTACCAAACGATCATCTTGATGATGAGGTGGAACGGTTATTGGAGGTACTTAAATCTAAAAATCAGCAAGGATTACGTCAATTAAAATTTGTAATTAATCGCGGAGTAGAATGTGATTTATATACTGCTCAAGGTTTTGAAGTATTATCTGCTGGTTTAACTGCAGCTGTTAATGGAATGTGGAAAATAAAAGATGCTGATCAAGGTAAGGGTGTAATCGGCTTCACTGATAAGGCTGGTCTATGGCAAACAAGAAGACGAATGGCAAAAGACTTTTGGGTTGATTAAAAGACTTTAACTTTAACCTCTCTATTAGTTACAGCCATATTATGCATGATTTTTATTACTGCTATTTCTACTTTCTTTTTTGAAAATGTATAAGGAATAACATCTAGAGGATTCTATATTATAATAATAATTCCATAATTTGGTCATGGAACACTTTAGTTACAAAAAATCTAAAAAGTAAAAAATTGAGAATTATTTCTTTATTTAAGATCTTCTTTAATTTTCTCATAGAAATCCAATGATTCAGGGTTTCTTAAAGCACCTCTATTTGCCACAGCCATGCCATGTATGATTTTTGTTACAGCAATCTCTACCTTTTTATTACTGAATGTATAAGGAATGCCATCTGGAGGAGTCTCCAAAATAATTTTAGGAACATGTCTTGGAGATGTTTTTTCCCGTATAGTTTTCTTTGTTTTTTCTTTTAACTCGTCAGTTAATTTATAACCTTCGTTTAATAGGACAAACATAATAATTCGAATATCTCCTTCCCATTTTTGGCCAATTGCCAAACTGTCGGCAATCTCGGGAAGTTGTTCAATAACATTATAGATTTCTGCGGTTCCAATACGAACGCCTGATGGCTTCAAAACTGCGTCAGAACGACCCCAGAAGGTGATACCGCCAGTATCGCTATGAATTACTATGTAATCACCATGTCTCCATACATTTTTCCCAGTATCCTTAAAGTGGTCAAAGTAAGCTGCTTTATATTTTGTCATATTATCATCATCATCCCAGAAATATATAGGCATTGAGGGTGCAGGTGCTTCACATACGAGTTCAGCTTGCTCATCAAGAACTGGTTCTGCATTATCGTTATAAGATTTAACTTTCATTGCTAGTGCAGGACCTTGTAATTCGCCGGAATAGACAGAAAGAATTGGGATAGCAGCAGCAAAGCAGCCATTAATATCCGTTCCACCGCTTATTGAATTAAAATATAGATCTTTCTTGATCTCCTTATAGACATATTCAAATCCTTCAGGTGAGAGTGTGGATGCAGTTTGAGATATTACTCTTAAGGCACTTAAATCATATTTTTCAGTTGGTTTAGCACTAATACCCATTAAATAATGAATATAGGAGGCACTTGTTCCAAAAATTGAAATTTTATGCTTTTCCATAAGCTCAAACATTCTAAGGGGATCTGGATAGAGGGGATTACCATCATAAAGGAAGATTGTCGCACCTACTGCTAATGAGCTTATCAACCAATTCCACATCATCCATGAGGGTGCAGTAATATAGATAATTACATCACTTCGTTTTAGATCTGTTGAGAGAATAAGTTCGCTTAAATGTTTAATAAGAACTCCACCCGCTCCTTGTACCATACATTTCGGTTTACCAGTTGTTCCCGAGGAAAACATAACATAAACCGGGTGATCGAAAGGTAATTGTTCGAATTGAATTACTGGACTTTCCTCTTTAGAGATAAAATCGTCCCAATGGACCGCATTAGGGATACTGCTAATGTCAGGTTTACCATCAGAGATATATGAAGCAACGATAACATTTTCTATTGATGGAATAACTTCAACAACTTTCTTGATATTAGGAATTATGTCGAAAACTTTGTCTCTATAATAGTATCCATCAACTGTGAAAAGTACCTTAGGTTCAATTTGACCAAATCTATCAATTACAGCGCTAGGTTGTAATTCAGCACCACAAGAAGCCCAAATTGCGCCTATACTAGTAGCCGCAAGCATGGCTATGGGAGTTTCAATTAAGTTCGGAATATATGATACGACTCTATCTCCAATTTTTACCCCATTTTCACGGAGCGATTTCGCTAAACGAGCAACAACTTTATTTAACTCAGCATAAGTCATTTTCCTTGATACTTTTGTTTCACCTTGAAAAACAAACGCTAATTGATCATCTTTAAATTTCAACATATTTTCGGCAAAATTTAATTTCGCTCCAGGAAACCATTTCGTACCAGGATATACACTTAAGTCCTCAACTACCTTTTTATATGGTTGAGATGCTATTATTCCTCCAAATTTCCACATCGCATCCCAAAAATCTTCTATTTTTTCGACACTCCAGTTATAAAGCTCTTTACCAGTAGATATATTTTGACTATATTCTTTATTAATAAATTCGATAAATCGAGTAGCTTCTGCATTTTTTATCCAATTCTCTGAGGGTTCCCATAATTTTTTTCGATCTGTTATTATTAACGCCTCATTTTTTTTTATTATAATATTTTAAAAATTTTTATTTAAATAATAATTGAGTAATAAAATAAAAGATAATTTTTGAAATTTATTTAAATTTAGAATTTGATCTAAAGGATAAATAAAAATATTCAAAATATTTATTTTCCCAAATGTCTTTATTAAATTGATTTTAATATCTAATAATTAGTTAATAAAAGATGTTTTGAAATGGAAGTATTTGAAACTAATCCAGAAAATAAATTAGTAATAAGTGCAGCGTTAGCAGGTGCAGTAACTAGAAAGGATCAAAATCCTGCAGTTCCTAACTCACCCGAAGAATTTGGAGATGAAGCTAAAAAATGCTATGAAGCGGGAGCCGCAATAGTTCATATCCATGCAAGAGATGTAGCACAGGGGGGTATTGCCACAGCAAATTTGGAAATTATAAAAGCCACAGTTGAAAATATAAAGCAAAAAGCACCGGACGTTATAATTAACTTGAGTTCCGCAATTAGTGCGGTAGTTACTGACCGGGAGCGGATAATGCCCGTGAGAAAATTTAAACCTCCTTTAGCGTCATTAAACACTAATTCAATGAATTTTTCGGTCGGAGATTTTAAGGCAGGAAAAGTACTTATGGGTGCTGGAAATATTTTTAATAACTCGTTTAGCACAATTCAAAATTTTGCCAAACATATGAGAAAAGCGCAGACCAAACCTGAGATGGAAATTTATGATTTGGGGGGTATGTATAATATGCTATTCCTCAACAAACAAGAAGGCATGTTTGAAAAACCTTTACACTTTCAGTTTGTTTTCGGTGTTCTTGGTGGAATACCCTTCAGTCCTCAAAACCTAGGTCGACTACTGGATTTAAAGCCCCCAAGAGCAACATGGAGTGTTTGTGGAGTAGCTAGACAACAATTTCAAGCAGGTATGTGTGCTGCTGCATGGGGTGGGCATATTCGAGTTGGTTTAGAAGACAACATACGTAATATTAATGGTGATTTAGCTAAAGGCTCATGGGAACAGGTTGCTTGGGCTAAAAAAATAGCTGAAGACGCTGGGCGAGAATTTGCTCAAGGTGCAGAGGCTAAAAAAATTTTCAACCTTTTACGCGACGATGTGGATTTGTCTGATTAAAAAATAGTTATAAATTAATTCTAACTATTTTGTTTTTTTTTATTTTTTCATATTTTTTCACGATTTATCTGATAAACATATAGAGATATCGCATTATTTGGGCATTTTCTTATACATATATTGCATCCATAACATTGTCCAACTGTAATTGCCTTTCCATCAAGACCATACTCTCGAATTCTCAATGGACAAATTCTTATACAAGTCCCACAAGATTTACACTTAGATAAATCTGTTAATGCCTTAAATGCTCTTAACTTTAACTCATTTATTTTATTTTGTAAGGCATGGGATGCAGCTTTCATAATTATAGATTTTAGATGTTTTATATTAATATAAATTTATTAAAAAATTAAAAAAAAAAGAAAAGATGATAAAATTCTATTCGATAAATTAAGAAATATTTGAGCAAGCTTTCTTTAAGAGTTCCTCAGCTTTCTTAGTAAAACCACTTAAAATGTCATTAACACTTAAAATTTCATCAATTAATCCGACAGTTTGACCAACAGGTATGGCTCCATCCTCAACATCGCCTTCTGTATATACAATTTCGTATCTACGTAATTCTTCCAAAAATTCATCTAGATCATAGGCTAATTCTTGGGCAATTTTATCCTCCTTAGAAATAATTTCACCATGTTCCAGAGCATATTTATTTTTTAATAATCTTATTGGACCAAAACCACCAGTTGTAAGTATAGTATCTCTTGCTGTTGCTGGAGGAATTAAATCCTTGTAATTTTGATGAAATTCACTCTCTTTACAGGCAATAAATCGAGTTCCCATAGCAATTGCATCGGCACCTGCAGCAATACCAGCTGCAATTCCTTCAGGACTTGCAAATCCACCACAAGCAACTACTAGATGTTCAGGATATTTACGCAAAACTTGTTGGAGTAGAACCAAAGTTGAAATTTCTTCATAGGATTGATGACCCCCTCCATCGATACCTGTAGCCACAATACCATCACATCCTGCTTTAACGATTTTATCAATCAACCATAAAGCAGGACCCACATGAAAATGTTTTACTTGAGGTAATTTCTTTTTTAACCATTCAGAGGCAAATCCAGCCCCTCCAGCGCTAGTTAATACATATACCAATTGTTCTCGAATTTTTGGATTTTCTCTCATCCATTTTGGAAGTGTCCGTATTAATACCTTGTGATCGGTTTGGATCCTTGCAGTTCTAATATTTAGGCCAAAAGGTTTATCGGTGCTCTCTATTACATGGATAATCTGCTCTTTCATATCTGTAACAGAATTCTTCCCTTGTAAAGTGGCATGACTCAGAACTCCCAGACCACCTGCTTCAGAAACCGCAATCGCTAATTCCGTAGTATAAAAAGGGCCCATTGGAGCGCTTATAATAGGATATTTTAACCCAAACAGTTCAGTTATTCTGGTTTTTATCATATTTTAACTTCACTTAAAGTATTTTTAGATTAAATAAGTCTTCTTTAATTATATGGATATTAAATTTTTTATTTTGTATTCTTTTATTATTTCTAATTAATAATTTAATTAAAAATTGAGTATTACCAGCCCTTTAAGAAAAAATTATTCCTTTTTTTTCCATTTAAATAAATCAATAATTTAATGTTAAATCATCTATGCAAACTTCATTTGATATTCTATTAATAATTTTATTTTTTATGAGAAATTTAAAATAAAATTGAATACAGTATTAATGGTATTAATTTTTAAATTAAAAAAATATTAAAAAAAATTTGAGATGATTTTCTAAAAATGAAAGGAGAAATCCTAACAACTAAAGGTGCTGTTAGAGCTGAATTTGATTTTTGGGTTGGACTTTATTTAGATAAATTCTTGGATGGTTTAGAGCAAAAAAAATTTATTGGTAATAAATGTTCTAAATGTGGAAAAGTATATATTCCACCCAGAAAAATTTGCGGAGATTGTTTTGAACACATTGAGGAATATGTGGACCTACCAGAAACTGGTGTATTAACCAATTTTACATTTACATTATGGGCAATAAGTGAAAGAAGGCCTAGACAATTAAAAAATAACAAAATGATTGGTCTTATAAAGCTTGATGGAGCGGATTCAGCAATGCTTTTACCTATATTAGAGACAGAACCGGAAAATCTTAAAATTGGGATGAAAGTTCAAGTTGTGTGGAGTGAAAAAACACAAGGTCAACCATCAGATATAAAAGGCTTTAAGCCAATCGGAGGTGCGTAATAATGGATAAAGTTGGCATTGTAGGTTATTATCAAGTTAAACCCGAAACTGACATTCAAATGAGTCGTTCTGAAATGATTTTTTATGCTACACGCGGTGCTTTAGATTATGCTGGATTAAAAAGAGATGATCTTACTACAGTTATTTCCGCCACCAATGATTATTATGATGGAAAAACTATCTCAAACTGTTTTACAGTCGATGCGGGGGGTGCCTATCTTAAGGATGAGAGTAAAGTTGAAATGGATGGTGCACATGCGGTAAACTATGGGTTAATGCGATGTCTTTCAGGTCATCATAAATTGGCATTAGTGTGGGGCGCAAGTCAACCTTCAACATTTTATTATAGTTGTGTGAGGGTGCTTGAAAATGATCCTACATTTGACCGTCCAATAAATCTTTTAAACGATTATACAGCTGCTGCATTAGGAATGAGGGCATATATGAATAAATTCGGAGTTTCAGTTGAAGATATCGCAAAAGTTGGAGTAAAGAATCATAAAAATGCAGCAAAGAATCCACTAGCGTGGGATGAAGCTCAACTACCAGGTATTACTGTTGAGGATGTTCTTAATTCGGAAATGTTAAGTGATCCTGTAACTAAATTAATGCATGCAATGCCTTGCGATGGTGCTACAGCATTAATATTAGCTCCCGAAACATTGGCGAAAAAGATTATAGATGATCCTGTTTGGATTACTGGGGTAGGACTTTGTCAAGAAACATATTATCTTGGAGATAGAGATTTAAGTACTAGTATTTCAATGGAAAAGGCTTCACAACATGCATATAAAATGGCAGGAATAAACGATCCAAGAAAAGATATTGATGTAGTAGAGCTCTTTGAACATTCAGCATATGAGGAATTAATTCTTGCAGAAGCTTTAGGTTTATGTGAGAAAGGCAAAGGAGCCAATTTATCTTCAGAGATTAACGGAGAAATACCAATTAACCCATCAGGTGGAGCTATTGGAGCTTTTACCCCTTGTGCAATAGGAATAACTAGATTAGTAGAAGCTGTAAAACAAATTCGGGGAGAGGCAAATGGTTATCAGGTAAAAGATGCAAATCGAGCGATAGCACATGGTCAAATTGGTTTTTGTGCTCAAAATAATATTGTATTTATATTAGAAGGAGGTAAAAAATAATGGGAGTACAACCAGTAATAGTTAGTGCGGGTTTTAGTGAACATGCATCAAAAAGATCAGATGTAAATATGGCAGAATTGATGAATGAAGCAATTGAAGATGCTTTAAGCAAATGTAATTGTACAATTGATGATATTGACTGTATTATTAATGGAAATATGCCTGCATTCGAAGGTGCTAATATTCCAGAGTTGTGGATGACAGATCATATGGGAGCAAAAAATAAACCATTTATGAGAGTAACCACTGGTGGAACCACAGGTGGTTCAATAGCTATTGCAGCATATTATGCTGTAGCATCAGGATTATATGATACAGTTTTAGCAACAGCATTTGAACAGCAATCTTGTGGAAGTACTACAGTTGGTCTATCCTCTGTTGCTTTAGGAGAAGTTTCAATATATCTTGAATTGGGATACGATTATGAAAAATTAAGGAGAAATATGGGTGCAGGAGCCGCAATTGGAGTTGGTGCTTATCAAGCGGTAAATTATATGAGACGAAGTCATTGTACGGAAGAAGATTTAGCCAGAGTTGTTGTTCAAAATAGACATAATGCTGCAAAAAATTGGTGGACTCATTTAAAAATGCCTAACTATACAATTGAACAAGTATTAGATACTCCTTATATCTCATATCCCTTACGATTTGGTATGGTTACGCCGGCTTCAGATGGTAGCTGTGCTATGATATACACGACTGAAGAAAATGCAAAAAAATTTACAGATACTCCTGTTTTTGTAAATGGAGTTGCAAGTGTAAGTAATGAAACAGCAATAGTAACGTCTGAAGCAGGGGGAGTTGGACAAATTGACCCTTGCGTACAATTGGGTGCAAAAATATCAGCAAAATTAGCTTATGAACAAGCAGGTATTTCATTTCCAGAAAAAGAAATCGATTATGCTGAAGTATATTCTCCATTTCCTAATCAAGAACTTATGTGGTTAGAAAGGTTAGGGTTATTTGAAGAAAATACCGCACATTTACAATACAGAGAGGGAATTACCGCACCTGACGGTGATTTACCAGTAAATTGCTCTGGCGGTGTAAATTCCACTAATGCGATTGGTGCTTCAGCACTGGAAAGAGTCGCGGAAGCAGCTTTACAAATTATGGGGAAAGCAGGAAATCAAAGTCCAAAAGAAATACATACTGCTATTGGTCATGGATGGGGTGGCGCATTAAATTTAATTACCTTATCTGTTTTGGCAGATCAATCAAGAAGAAAATATAAAGGAGGGATATAAAATGGCGAGATTAGAATACATTAAAAAACAATATCCAAGAACAAGGAGAGTGCATGGAAATTGGTATTTATCCTCATATCAGTATAAATTCAATGTTAAAAGAATTAATCAGTGTCTTGAACATCTAAAGAAGGGAGAACTAGTTGGATTGAAATGCCGTTCATGCAATACAGTATCTTTTCCTCCTAGACTCATATGTCCCAAGTGTTTAAAAATGCCAGATCAATGGATCCATTTAAGGGAAACAGCTACGGTAGCAACATTTTCTGGAACTTATGCTAAAGAAAGTGGAGACACAGAAATAAGACCATATCCTGTCGTAGCAATTCGTCAAGATGGTGCGGACACAACTTGGCTTGCAAATTTACCAGAAGGCTATGATTTCTTTAAAGTCTATGTCGGGATGCCTTTAAAGATTAAATGGGCCGAGGATAAGAAGGGCGACTTTAGTGATATTGAATGTTATGAACCAATAGAAGATCCAAGCATTGAAATGAACAAAAAAGAGGAAGCAGAGAATTAATTTAAGTATACATTGATTCTCAATTATATATTTAAATATTTTTATTCTTTTTTTTTAATTTACTACATCTTAGATTTATATTTTGATATTTTCATAAAGTTTTTTAATATAATACAGAGAATTATTCATTAAGTAAAATAAAAAAAAGGATAAAAATTTTCATGAAAGCGGCTGTTTTTAAGGGATTAGAAGAAAAAATAAAAATTATTGAAGATTATCCTAAACCAGTTCCAGATAAGGATGAAATTTTAATAAAAGTAAAATTCTGCGGAATTTGCGGAACCGATGTATCTAGCTATTTTTATCAAATAGGTAATGTTCCAATAATTATGGGGCATGAATTTTCAGGCAATATAGAATCAATTGGAGAGAATATCAAAAATTTTCAAGTAGGAGACACAGTTTCGGCTTGGACAGATCAAGAATATTTCGGAAATGTTGAGGATGGTGGATTTGCTGAATATATGAAAGTAAAAGAGAGTTATGTAGTGAAAAAACCAAATGAAATAACTTTTGAAGAAATGTGTCTTGCAGAACCCATATCATGCCTTATTCATGCGCGAGATATTTCGGGTATAGAAAATAATGAGGGTGTCATTATTTTAGGTAGTGGCGTCATGGGAATTTCTTTATTGCAGGTATTATTAGCAACAAGAGAACCAAAATATGTAATAATGGTAGATTTTAATCAAAATTTACTAGATAAAGCAATGGAGTTAGGAGCAACTAATTGTTTTAAACCAAAACAAAAAGTAAAAATCAGGAAATTTCTAAGAGAGAAGGGAGCTTGTTCTTTTGTATTCGATTGTGCTGGGACAGAGTCTTCTTATTTATTAAGTTTAGAATTAGTTGAAAAAGGTGGAACGGTATTACTCGAGGGTATTAAAAGAGGAAATATTCCAATACCAATTTTTATGATTGTATATAATGAAATTGTGGTTAAGGGAAGCTATTGTCAAACCAGAGAAGCCTTTTTGGGAGCAATAGAACTTATAAAAAACAAAAAGATAAACACAAAAAAAATGATTTCAGATATAATTCCTCTAGAAAAGGTTCAGGAGGGAATAGAACGAATGAAAAAAAGTGATAGAACCGAAATTAAAATATTAGTAAAAATATCATAATTTAATAGTTTTTTCCTCATTATTAGTCTTAAGATGAAAGAAAAATTTAATAATCAGCCATTAAGAGGAATGGTAGATCGTTTCCCTCATGATTTGAGGGAAGAATATTACATAGTTAATAAAATTAGGGAGCTTTCTAAAAAATATGTGTATGAAGAGTTTGAAGCTCCTCTCTTGGAACCTATAGAAATTTACGCTGCAAAATCTTCAGAAGAGTTGGTAAATGAACAATCATTTACTTTTACGAGTAAAGGTGGAGATAAGTTAATACTAAGGCCAGAATTAACTCCTTCTTTAGCCCGAATGATATCAAGAAAGAGTCAAGAAATGAAAAAACCCATTCGTTGGTTTAGCGTTCCAACTTGTTATCGCTACGAAAGGCCACAGAGAGGGCGAACGAGAGAGTTCAAACAAGTTAATTTTGATATTTTAGGCGAGATTAGTTTTTTAGAAGAAGTTGAAATATTTAATATATCTATAGATTTTTTTACGTCATTTGGAGCAACAAGTGATCAATTTCAAATATATTATAATAACAGACGTTTAATTGATGCTATTTTTAAATTCATTCTTAAAATTCCTGATGCCTTTTATATGAAAGTTTATAAGGCACTTGATAAATCTGATAAAATGGAAGATGAAGAATACCAAAAATACTTGATGGATACTTTTAACGATGATAAATTAGTAAAGAATATTTTACAATTAAATGAGATTAATGATATTGAGAATTTACCTTATGATAACATTCCTAATGAATTTTATAATTCTCAGGGATATACAGAAATAAAACAGTTGCAAAAATTATTAAAAGAAACGGATTTGGAAGAATATTGCACCTTTTCAGCTGGTGTAGTTAGAGGTTTAGATTATTACACAGGAACTATTTATGAAGTATATGATATGGGAGAAAAAAATAGAAGATCTATTTTTGGTGGTGGTAGGTATGATGATTTATTAACTTTATTTTCTAATGAACAGATATCTGGGATTGGGTTTGGAATGGGGCTCTTATCATTTAAATTGTTTTTACGAACCTATAACCTGATTCCAGAGAACATAAAAGAGTTAGATTATTCAAATATTATTTATATAACGACGTTTGATGAGAAACTTGCTCCTTTAAGCATTAAATTATCTCAAAAACTTAGAAAAATGGGTTTTGAATGTCTTATTGACTATTCTTGTTCAAAGTTGGGAAATCAAATAAGTAAAGCTAATGAATTAAATTGTAAAGCAATTGCAATAATTGGTCCTCAAGAACAAGAAGAAAAGTCTGTAACTATTAAAAATTTGCTTACTAATACTCAAAAAACACCAAAATTAAAAGATTTAAAGGTAAAAGTTTTAGAAGATATACTTAAAAAGTGAATTTCTATGGGTAAAAATTTTGCGGATGAGTTAATTTCACAAATCAGAGAGAAAAAATCAATAATTTGTATTGGTTTAGATCCTCGGCTACCAGATGATAAGGAAATGTTTTTTATTCCGCAATTTTTGGTGGATGAATTTAATGATAATTCTATGGTGATATTCGAATTTAATAAAAGATTAATTGATGCAACAATTGAATTTACTCCAATCTATAAACCCAACATAGCCTTTTATGAAAAATACGAGGCATTATCAGGATTAAAAAAAACAATAAAATATATCCAAAAAAATAATGCTTTAGTTATCTTAGATGCAAAAAGAGGAGATATAGGAACTACTTGTCAAGCATATGCTTCTAATCTTTTTGAAGGATATAATGCTGATTCGATAACACTAAATTCTTATTTCGGAAGTGATGGAGTAGAGCCATTTGTATCCTACAAAGAAAAAGGATTTTTTACTCAAGTTAAAAATTCAAATAAAAGTTCTATAGAATTTCAAGATTTATTCTCAATTCATTTAGAAAATATTCCTATCAAACAAGTTTCAATTAAGATTGATAAAATTAAAGGGAATGATATAGTTTTAGAGAGAAATTTTATACATATGGCACGTCTAGTTAAAGAATGGGGAAAGGAATTAATAGGAACAAACGGGTACAGTTCATTTGGTGCCGTAGTGGGAGCAACTTTCCCAGAACAGATGATCTCAATTCGAAAGATTTTAGATAATTGCTTCCTATTAATTCCGGGTTATGGCACACAAGGTGCTACAGCAGAGGACGTGGTTGATGGAGTAAATGATGATGGATTGGGAGCAATTATTAATTCATCCCGAAGCATTGATTTTGCATATCAGAAACTGAATTATTCTAATAAGTTCTCTCCCGAAAATTTTGATAAAGCAGCAAGTGAAGCTGCATTGAAAATGAGGGAAGATATTAATAGAAAATTAAAGCAGAATAATAAAAATATAATTTAAGTCTCTAATTTTTTATAATTCTCCCATTAATGGTCCAATTATTGACATTGCGATTGTAATAGGAATTATTAATAAAACCGTAATAAAAATTGCCTTTTTAATTCCGGTGTCATGAAAAATATTAATCATATTTGTCACAATGAAAACTGCAAGAATCGAAAGACCAAGAATTGCAACGATATCAAAACCTTTCATTTCAATAAACATTAATTGCAACATGATAAACATGATTGTTCCCAAATAAATGATATAATATATTAATACTTGTTTCATACCCGTTTTTTTTTCCGCTTTAACGATAACCAATCCTAACTTTAATAATAGTATTCCGATCAGTGAAGCCACAGATACTATAATTATTTGGATAATCATTTCAGCAGGAATTTCAGTTTGAAATAACATATCAATACCTTTTTTTAAAAAGTAATTTTTTTATTAATTTTGTTTATATTTTTACAGATAAAAGATTTAAAGTTAGATTTAATTTATTTAACTTAATTATAATTAATCAAAAATAATACACTTTAATAAATTTGGAGGAATATTTTAAAAGTAAAATAAAAATTAAGGTCATTGGAATGGAAACTGAAGAAATAAGAATATTTGTAGCAGTATGTCGTTGAGGGATAAATATTGGTGGATACATCGATACAAAAGCTTTAGCTGAATATGCCAAAACATTACCTAATGTTGTAGCATCAACAGACTACATAAGTATGTGTACCGAAGGAGGTGCAGTATTTATAAAAGAGAACATGGAAGAAGCCAATTGTAATAGACTAATAGTTTGTGCTTGAACCCCAATAACACATGAACCCGTATTTAAGAAGGTTCTGGAAGGAATTAATATTGATCCATCTTATTTAGAATTTTGCAATATTAGGGAGCATTCATCATTAGTCCATATGCATGATAAAGAAGGCGCATTAAAGGTGGCAAAAGATTTGCTTCGTTCAGCTGTAGCAAGAGCTTTAAAATTAGAAAGAGTTCTAATTAGAGAGGTTGATGTAATCGATAAGATACTTATCATTGGTGGAGGAGTTGCTGGTTTAAAGACTGCTATTGAATTAGCAGAAGAAAATTTCGAAGTATTTTTAGTGGAAAAAGAACCCACAATTGGTGGGAAGATGGCGATGCTTGACAGAACATTCCCTACTGACGATTGTAGCATTTGAATTTTGGGACCTATAATGCTAGATGTTGCCCGAAATGAAAAAATTAGATTATTTACATATTCTGAAGTATCAGATATCTCAGGATATATAGGGAATTTTTCCGTTGAAATTACTAAAAAGCCAAGATATGTGAAAGATATTTGCAATGGCTGCAGTGCATGTATGGATGTTTGCCCCGCGCATGGTTATAACGAATTTAATCTTGGATTAAATCCTAGACCTGCGATTTATATTAGTTTTCCACAGGCAGTTCCTTCACTTGCCCAAATTGATATGGATAAATGCATCAAATGTGGTTTATGCATTGAGGCTTGTGAGTTAGAAGCAATAGATTTTGACCAAAAAACTGAAAAAATAAATGTAGAAGTGGGAACAATATCTGTCGCTACTGGTTGGGACGAATATATTCCAGAGGATGGTTACTTAGGATATAATAAATATGATAATGTTATTACTCAATTAAAACTTGAACGTATTTTAGCACCAAATGGACCAACAATGGGACAACTTGTAAGACCATCTGATGGAAAGGAACCCAAAAGGATTTTATTTATACAATGTGTTGGCTCACGAGATCTTAATAGAAACGTATATTGTTCAAGTGGAGTATGTTGTATGGTAAGTATAAAGAATTCAAAACTTATTAAACAGCATTACCCAGATGCAGAAATTACTGTTGCTTACATGGATATACGTGCATCGGGAAAATATTATGAGGAATACTACACTGCTTCTAGAAAAGCAGGTGTAAAGTTTTTAAGAACTAATATTTCTCGAATTGAAGAGGTTTCTGAAACGAAAAACTTGAAAATTTTAGTCCAAGATACATTAAGAGAATCTTTAGGTGTTCAAGAGTTGGAATTTGATTTAATTATTCTATCTGCTGCTATGATACCTAATTATGATATATTATCGCTGAATAAAGTATTAAAATTGGAAGTTTCTCCTGATGGTTTTTTCAAAGAAACACACGCAAGATTAGAACCAATAAATACTAAAATTCCAGGTATATCGCTTGCAGGCGTTTCTCAAGGTCCAAAGTCTATTGCTGAGTCGATTATGCAAGCCGGGGGATCCGCATCCTCAGCGGGTAAATTAATGACACGCAAAAAATATAAAATAGATCTGATAATTGCAGAGGTCGACAAGGAAAAATGTAGCAAATGTGGGTTATGTATATTAAACTGCTCATATAATGCTATTAATATGACGGAAGATGGAGCTGAAGTTGATGAAATTAACTGTCGGGGTTGCGGTTCATGCCTTTCAAATTGTCCAAGTGAAGCAATAACTTTAAGATATTACAGAGAATCACACTATGAAGCCCAAATTGATGCATTATTAAAGGAGTTTGAAGAGGTGGCATAAAAAGATGGAAGATTTTAAAATTTTAGCTTTTCTATGTTTGAAATGAGGTTACGGAGCAGCAGATATGGCTGGAACGATTCGTGCACAATATCCTACCACAATTAGACCAATTAGAGTTAACTGCACTGCAAGAGTAACTCCAAGTTTAATCATGAGATCAATTGGTAATGGAGCCGATGGAGTATTGGTAATTGGGTGATATCCAGGTGAATGTGATTATGAAATTGGAAATAAAGTTGCTTTAAAAAATGTGGAATATGCACAAGAAATCTTAAAAACTATTGGTTTTAACCCAGAGAGAGTATTAATGGAGTATTGTAGCTCAGCCGAAGGAGATAAATTTCAAAAAACTGCAATAAATACTTCGGAAAAGATTAATAAACTTGGAAAAAATCCCCTCAACAAATTAAAAACCGAATAGAATGAATAATATGAATAAATTCTAGTTGTATTATGACTTCCTATTGCAATAGGATTCGGAATTACACTTTTTTAATTTTTATGGAAATATTTAAAAAAACTTAATGAAAATTAGAGTTAAGCAATACGAAAGAAATTATTATTGAGAATGATAAAATTGGTGAAATTAAAGCAGAATTATTACTAGATAAAAACCCAAAAACATGTAAAGCAATTTGGGACAATTTACCCTTAAAAATATCATTATCACGGTGGGGTGATGAATTATATGGTTCAATTCCTATAAAAATTGAGAGAGAAAACGCACAAGAAGATTGTGAAGTTGGTGATGTAGCTTATTGGATTCAAGGAACTGGATTTTGTATTATGTTTGGATTGACTCCAGTTAGTAAAGGGGATAAACCGAGAGCTATTTCACCTGTAAATGTTTTTGCAAAAATTGAAGGAGATATTTCAATCTTCAAACAGTTTGTAACATTTGAAGGAACTGTTAAAAAAGGGAAATAATTAGCTTTTCTATAAAAAATCTGAATATTATGATTTTTTATAAAATTTAAAAAAGGAAATATTCTTATTTTTTAATAATTTATTCATTCAGCAAAGTCTTCCGATGAAAGAGAGAGATAAACAAAGCTTAATCGAATCTGCAAATAAAAAATTAAATAAAGCAGAAAGATTTTTCGAAATAGAAAATTATAATAAAGCTGCGAAACATTTCATTAAAGCTGGAGAAGATTTCTATAAAGTTGGGGAATATGATGCTGCAGAAAAAATCTTTTTAATGGTAAGTAAATCTTATGAATATAGTCAAGAATATGAGAATATATTAACCTATTACAGGAAAGCAGCCAATGCCAGTTTAATGATAGATGAGTTTAATAAAGCAGGACGAAATTTTCAACTAGCAGCGAAATATGCTTTAAAAAGAGAAAAGAGTAAAGATCGAGATTTTGATGCATTGGTTTGTAGTAGCTTTTCATATTTCTGTTATTTCTTATTGGGACGACAAGATGAAGGATTAAAATATATAAAATCAATAAAAGTCAAGGTGGATATGGATTCTTTTAGAGAGAACATATTTACTCAACTAATAAAAAACACAACAACTGCAATTATTGAAAAAAATATTAAATCCTTAAAGGAAATTGAAAATAATTTGGAAGAGTATAAATTTAAAAGTGGAGAAATACGATTAATAAAATTTGTATTACTTTTAGCCTATATTAATTTATCAATAAAAAATCAGCTAAATTTTCAAAAGAATAATTTCACAACTGATGAAAAAATTGATTGTTCTCTTGATATTGATACAAAACTTTTACTTAATTTAACAGAAGATAAAGGTTTGAATTTTGAAATTAAAAAGCTAACTTTTAATAATATTAGAATTGCCCATTCAGATAATTTATCAATAATTAGAAAGCCAAGATTACCAATTGAATTGAATAAAGGAGAACATATTAATTTAAAGTTTAAAGCCGTTTCAAATTTTCCTGATCCAGAATCATCTTTTGGTCCAATATTAATAACATCAAATATAAATGATTTTTTAACATTTCATATTAAATCAAAATCACAGCATTTAAACATTAGTTCTCCTCCTACACAGCTTGGAGTTTATTTTAAAAATTTAAAAACTCCATTAATAAATCAGACTTTTCCATTGGAAATAACTGTCTCTAATAAAAGCACCGGAGAAGCTTTAGAAATCGAAATTGAACTAGAATTCCCCGAGGAATTAAAAGTTATACGCGGGACAACTAAGAAACAGCTATATTCAATCAGACCAAATGAAGATATAAGATGGGAAATTCAAATTAAGCCACTTGAACCAGGTGAATTTGAAATAAATACAACAGTAAAATATAAAGACAGTGATAATAACATTATTGGTCCAAAATCAAAAGTATATCCAATGAAAATAAAGCTATAAAAATTGTTTAAAAAATAAATTTTTTCGTGTTTTTTTTATATTTTAAACACGCTCAATTATCATACCTCCTAAAATAACCGGGCTTGATGCGTTAAAAAGTTCAGTTGCTTTCTCTAATTTTGAATTATCTTTCGCATAAATTTTAAAAATTAGGTCTCCTTCTTTAACCAACGCACCAATTTTTTTGAAGAGTTCGATCCCGGCTGATTTTTCTTGCGGACAGCCAGCCGTTTTAGCAATTTTATTAATTATTGAATTATCAATATCGGTTACATAGCCTGATTTGGCTGAGAAGAATTCTGCTTCTAAGGGGCCTACTTCAATATCTTCAGGTTTGATATTTGGATTTCCCTCTTGGATTTCTATGATTTTCTTCATTTTTTCTAATGCTTTTCCGGATCTTAATATATTTTGTGCCATATTTTGTCCAGTTCCTTGTTGGGCTTTTCCACCCATTTCTAATAGGATACCCGCTAAATCAGTTGATTTTTCAATTAAAGAATTTGGTCCTTTTTTATAATCATATAATAGGTTTAAGGCTTCTCGTGCTTCTATTGCTGGACCTACACAATGTCCAATAGGTTGAATTGCATTTGTTAAGGCACATTCCGTTTCAATTTTTACTTTTTTTGAGATTTCTTTAAAAAACAACGCAAATTTACGTCCTTCATTTGCATTCTTAAATTTAGTACCTTTTCCGCAAGGAATATCTAAAACAAGCTTTTTTACACCCATAGACATTTTTTTTGCAAGAATTGACGGAATCATTAATCCAAATGGATCTAAGTGCAATTTTTTCTCAATTTTAATCAAGAGCGAATCTGCTGGGACTGTTTCAAGATGCCCCCCCCATATAATACAAGCACCATTTTTTTTAATCATTTCTTTAACTTCATCAGATTTAAATTTAACTGGAGCAAGTGTTTCCATTGAATCAGCAGTACCAGAAGGGGATGTGATTGCTCTTGTAGAGGTTTTTGGAATAATCAACCCAGCAGCTGCAACTATTGGGACAATTATTAAACTAACTTTATTACCTGGAACTCCACCAGTGCTATGTTTATCATACACATCTGAACCAAAATCAAATATAGTTCCTGTGCTAACTTCTGCTAGTGTTAAACTTACAATTTCTTGATTCATCAATCCATGTATCTTTACTGCAGTAACAAATGCCGCTAGTTCTACATCTGATAATCTTCCATTAACTATATCGTTAATAATTTCATTAATTTCCGATGCAGATAATATTTTCCCTTTAACCTTCTTTAAAATACAATCATAACTTATTGAAGACATAAAATCATGTTAGGTAATGAATCGATTATATTATATTAATATAAATGGATTCAATAATTTAATATTGCCGTTAGAGAAAAAAATAGACAATTTAATGTATAATTAATTATTTAATCGTTCCAATCGTTATAGTTGGATGCATTTATTGAAAGAGAGGTTAAAATTAATCGTTCTAGTACTAATAATGTACCTATTTTATTAATATCAAATTTAAAAAAAAATTATAATTCGATTAATAATTTACCCAGATTCCTATAAGTGTGCCATATAAAAAAAACAATATTGGCAAAAACACTATAATAATTATAATTATTAAAATATATTTTAAAGAACTACGAGAAATATGTAATTTTTTACCAATTTTATATCGATGGTAAATATTTATACAAATTATAACACCAAGTATTGAAAGGGTTATCATCCAATAATATATTAAATAATATGCCACAAAAGCTATAAGTGCAATAAGATATGGATAAATAAATAAGCTTGCAATAATTGCTCCAACTGTTATAATTAGTAAAATAATAATCTGAATATCTTTTTTTTCTATTCTATCTGAAGACAATAAATCATACTCTTATTTTTTATAAATTTTATATTTTTTTTTTGTTTATTAAATTTATCTTTTCCATTTTTTATCTAGAATTAAAGATTAAATTTTAAAGTTTCCAAATTCCTTAATATTGCCAAAATGATGAAGTTTATACAGATTATTTGTAGAATTGTTTAGATTTGTTAATTCAGAATTTAATATAAATTGGATAAAATCATTAGGAAATAGTAAAAAATTTTTAAAAATTTTTTTTCTAATATCGGAAAAGATACGAAAAATTGTAATTTGCAAAATTGCTCAAAAGATTCTATTTTATTTGAAATATTTTTTTTAAATTTTATCAAAGTTTAGTAAATATTATTAAATTGATTAGGAGTGATGTTTTTAACAATCTTCTTAAAAATATCTTGAAATTTAAAATACAGCATTTTAATTTAATTGAGTTTGCAATTAAATGAAATTGATTAAAGAATAAGTTAAGAATTTAATTAACAATTTTTAAGTTTAAACAACTAAAATTGAGTGTTTTTTTCTAACTCATTTTATTTTTAAATCTATAGTTTTAATCGCATTAAAACATATATCCAAACAACCGTTGAGAATTTCAGAAGAACATTTTTCAGGAGAATCTTTTATCGAATGAATAACTTCACAATCCTTAACTGAATGAAAACAGCTTATTTGAAATTTTTTATTAGTTTTTTTTACAAACGATCGAAATGATTTATGATCACTATCAATTCCAATTTTTTTCCTGTATTTTATTATACAGATATTCAATCTTTTTGCAGATACTTCAAGAATATCATTCAAATGATTATTAATTTTTCGTTTTTTAATTAAGCCAATTTTATCTAAAAGTCCAATATAGGTTCCTACCATATCAATGTTAATATTAAAAGAATTGTAAAGATCAAAATCTTGATTTAATTCATCAAAATATCTCTCACAGAATTTTTTTGAGCCTTTAAAACCAAATTCTTCAGCACCGCACCACAGAAACAGAAGATTTATTTTTTCGGGAGGATATTCTTTAAAGAGTTTTGCCAATTCAATCAAAATAGCAACCCCACTCGCATTATCAATCGAACCAGTTGATTCACTCGTTTTAATACGTGAAATAAAAAAAAAAAATGGTAATATTATACATATTCCAATTAAAGAAGATGCTCCAATAAATAATTTGAAAAATTCACTAATAGACCACTCAAAATAAGATCCAATATATACAATTGATGAAATAATTATAATTAATAAAAAATAAGGTGTTATAATAATTGTTAATAATAAATTTAAAAATCTCTGCCATTTAAAGGTACATTTTGACAAAATAGAATCATAGTGAGCTGAAAAAATAACTAAAGGTCGCTTTAATTCATTATTTTTTGCCGGTATTTTTGCTATGATATTACGTGATTTTTTTTTTCTTATTAATGAAATATTACGCATTTTATTAGACATAAATCTTAAAACGAAATATATTATTAAAATCAGAATCAAACGTAGAATGAACAAAAAACTTAAGATAATTATATATATTATTCTTATTAATAAACGATTAGGACTTGTCCATTTAAAATATTCAATATTGGTTTCAATATTTTCTTTTGTTAATTCTTTTTCGATATAATTAATAGTTTTTATTTCTCCCACAGTTGAAGCTGTACGATTAAAAGCTAAAGATTTGACATGTATTATCGTTGCTTTATCATTAAATGATTTTAAATTTGAAATAGACATAATAATTTATTCGAAAAATGAAAATTTAATTTTCTTCATAACTGTACTTATAAAAATAAGCCTTAATTTTAATTTTTTCAATTAAAAATTGTAAGAATTAAAAAATACTCGATTATAAAGAATTGTGCATTTGTAATTTATTAATGAGTTTTTAATTTTAGCGTCGAAAAATAAAGAAAATAAAATTTAATCGAAAATATAACCTACTCGTTTGTAAAGTTATCCATGTTATTTAGTCTGATTGCACCAATAGTAATGATCTCCACCGAGATGTATCTTTTTAGGGACATCTTCACTGCATGCCATAGATTTACCTTCTTCGAGATATTTAGGGCATCTTGGATGAAAAGGGCATCCGGAAGGCGGATTAATTGGGCTGGGAACATCACCTTCTAAAATAACTCTGCTTGTTTTTGTAGTAGGATCAAATGTAGGTCGGGCAGATAATAATGCTCTGGTATATGGATGTGTTGGATTGTAGAAAACTTCTTCAATTGTTCCAGTCTCCACAAACTTGCCTAAATACATTACAGCAATTCTATCAGCTACGTGCTGTACTACGCTTAAATCGTGTGTAATAAATAATAAAGATAAATTAAATTTCCTCTGAAGATCTTTTAATAGATTTAAAATTTGAGCTTGAACAGATACGTCAAGGGCAGAGGTTGGTTCATCTAAAATAATAATCTCCGGATTACACGCTAGAGCTCTGGCAATTATGATTCTTTGTTTTTGACCTCCAGAAAATTCATGTGGATATCGATCCAAGTGTTCCATTTTCATGGAAACTGTTTCCAGAAGTTCAAGAACACGCTTGCGAATTTGCCTCGTTTTCTTCATTCTTTCTAGAATTCTAAGAGGTTCTCCTATAATATTAACAATTTTCCAGCGTGGATTTAATGAGGCATCAGGATCTTGAAAGACCATTTGAATTTTCTTACGCAAATCATTAGTAAAATTGTTATCGATTCTTACTCCTTTATAATAAATTTCTCCCGATTTCGCAGAAACTAAATTTAGAATTGTGTTACCTATTGTTGTTTTACCACATCCACTTTCTCCGACTAACCCCAGAGTTTCTTTATTATATAGGTTAAAAGTAACTCCATCTACGGCCTTAACTTCTGCAATTTTTCTTCTAAAAAGACCACCTAAAACCGGATAATAAGTCCTAAGATTTCTTACAGATAAAATAACTTCTGGATCTCTATCTGAATCTTCTGTTTTCTCTTCAATAAGTGTCATTTTTTTTTCCTTTTATTTCTATTATTGATATATTATTATAATTTTATACCTTATAGGATTCTAAATCTTCTTCTTTATACCATTGATATTTTGGAGAATTTTTATATTCAGGATCGAAAAGATGGCAAGCAATGAAATATTTATTTTCTATTTCTAAAAATCTTGGTCTAATTTTATCACAAACTTCCAACCGATAATCACATCTAGGATGAAACCTACACCCCATAGGTGGATAAATTAAGTTTGGAACCATTCCTCGAATAACTAGTAATTCTTGATTTCTTTTCTCAATGCTTGGAATGGCCCCTATCAATCCTTTAGTATATGGATGGAGTGGATTCTTAAATAATTTTTCAGCTGTTCCGTATTCTACAATGTTTCCGCTATACATAACGGCGACTCTATCACACATTTCCGCAATAATTCCTAAATCATGTGTAATCATGAGAATTGATGTATTGAATTTCTTTTCTAGATTTTTCATTAAGTCAAGAATCTGGGCTTGAATAGTAACATCTAAAGCAGTTGTTGGTTCATCTGCAATTAATAGTAGAGGGAGACATGAAAGTGCCATTGCAATCATTATACGCTGTCTCATACCACCGCTTAACTCATGTGGATATCTCTTTAGGATCCCCTTCGCATCTGCAATTCCCACCTCTTCAATAATATTTTCTGCCTTTTCTAGTGCACAATCTTTCAATTCTATTTTCTTTGGTATTTTTTTTGCGAATTTTTTAATTTTATCTTTAAAATCTATATTTTCTTCTTTTGTTAAATGATTTTTATTTTTATTAAATTCCTCTTTTAATCCTTTTAATTCTTGAACTAAATTTTCCCTTTCTATAAGGCGCTGATCTAACATTTTATTAAGATCCTCCTCTTGATGTAATAAAAATACTTCCGCTATTTGGTCACCAACCGTAATCACAGGATTAAGTGAATTTAGAGGATCTTGAAATATCATAGTAATATCGTTACCCCGGTGCTCTCTCATTTCCTTTTCAGATAAATTTAATAAATCGACACCATTAAACTTTATTGTTCCTTCAATAATTTCTCCTGGAGATCTTACAAGACGTAAAATGGAAAGAGCTGTAACGGACTTTCCGCACCCAGTTTCACCGACAAGTCCAAGAGTTTCATCCTTAAACATCTTGAATGAGACACCATCTACTGCTTTAACAATTCCTTCTTCGGTATAAAAGTATGTTTTTAGATTTTTAATTTCAAGTAGGTGTTCTGATTCTTCCTCTATAACTGAATCTGCTGGATTATTTTTATTATTTAGACCGAGCTTCTTATTTTTTTTCGTATGAATCATTTTCCTCTTTTTTTCCCTTTTTTCTTTTTTTTTTTTTTGCACCATAAATATTTCTTAATCTTGGATCCAGGGCATCTCTTAACCCATCGCCAAGCAACATAAAACCCAATACAGCTAATAAAATCATAAGACCAGGCCAGAAAGCTCCCCAAGGTGCTTCATATAAATGAAGTCTTGCATCAGCGATATCATTTCCCCATTCAATTAATTGAGGATCACTAAAACCTAAAAAGGCTAATCCTGCTAAACTTAATATAATTCCACCTATGTCAAATGTGAATGAAATTATGACTGGTTGGATACAATTCGGTAGTATATGTTTAAACATAATTCTCCAATTTCCTGCTCCGGTTACTTTTGCAGCTTGAACATAAGGTAAGTCTCGAGATTGTACTACTGAACTCCTAATTAATCTTGAATAATAAGGAACACCGATAATTCCATATGCTAGCATTATATACTCCATATGCTGGCCCCACATTGCGATAAATACCATCGCAAGAATCAGACCTGGAAATGCAAGTAAGATATCCATAATTCTCATGATTATTGAATCTGCCCATCCACCATAAAATCCAGCAATCACCCCAAAAATAACCCCAAATATTAAACTAAATAATATAGAAGGTAGAGCAATTGTTAAAGAAGCTCTAGCTCCATAAAGTATTCTCCCTAAAATATCACGCCCTAAACGCCCTTGACCTAAAAGATGGGCTGAAGATGGTGGATCATAATTTCCTGGGGCAATACCGACTAATACATCAAAAGTATAGGGAGAAAGCCATGGTGCAAACACGGCTATAGTAACAATAAAAAAGATAAGTAACATTCCAAAGATAGTTAATGTAGATTTCATTCTCCGAATGAATTTTCTTTTACTTATTTTCTTTTCATATTCAATCTGTCTGATTGATAATTCTTCTAATCTTGAAGCCGGTATGAGAAGGAATTTAACATTTTTCAAAATCCAAGAGAATATTTTTTTAATAATATTGTCTTTTCCTTTTGATTTTATTTCTTCTTCAATTTCTTGTTGCGTATTTTTTTTCTCCATAATTATCCTTCCATCAATCTTTTTTTAATTTGTAAATTTTCACTTATTCAATATCTTATTCTTGGATCAATAAATCCGTAGATAAGATCGGTACATAAATTTACAATAACAAATGCTATTGTAATACAAAATACTACTGCGTTTAATATCCAGTAATCAAAATTAATTATAGCAACTATTATTAAGGCTCCAATGCCGTTTAAGTTAAAAGTTGATTCGGTGAGAATTGCTCCCCCTAATAAATATCCAAAATTTAATCCTATAACTGTTATTGTAGGGATCATAGCATTTTTAAGAGCATGCGTATTTATTACATCTTTTTCTTCACATCCTTTTGCTCTTGCTGTTCTTACATAATCTTGTTCCAAAACTTCTAACATGCTTGATCGAGTTTGTCTTATAATTCCAGCAAGGGTTATAAATGATAAGCAAGCAACAGGTAAAACTAGATGATATAAATAGTCCCAAATCAAATAGATTTGACCAGATAATATAGAATCAATTATTCTGAAATGAGTAATAATTGGAGGATCGCCAATACCCGGAGTTTTATAATTAAGACCTGGAAATATGGGTATTAAGTAACCAAGAATATATCGTAAGATCATTCCCATCCAAAATACAGGTACGGCTACTCCAACGAGGGCCGTTCCCCTCAATACAGTATCCTTAGGATTATTTCTATTGGTAGCTGATATTACACCAGTTTTAATTCCGATTACTGAGGATATAACAATCGAGAATATTGTAATATCGAAGGTCCTTCCAAATCTATCTAAAACAAGATCCCAAACTGGTGCGCCTCTATTAACAGTCACAGAAACGCCCCAATTACCTATAAATAAATTACCTAAATAAACAAAAAATTGCTCTATCATTGGTCGATCGAGTCCGAGTTCGTGTTGTACTCTTAGATATTCTTCAGCTGTCCAACGATCCCCTAAATAGGCTGCAACTGGGTCCCCTGGCATTAATCTAGAAAGAACAAAGGTTAGAGTTATAACTCCAAATAATACAGGTAATAGCGTTACAAATCTTCTTATAATATATTTAACCATACTCATAAATTAGTAAATCACCTTTACTTTTTTCATTTCTTTTTATATATTCTCAATTTTTTTCAATTTTTCAATATATTTTTTATACTTCTCTTTTATAATCGAAGCCACAACGGCAGTAAGGAAATTAATAGCCAATATCGACAAAATTGTTAAATAACTCTCAATTCGAATGAAATATTGACCAATAAAAGTTACATCAAGATCATTAAGAAACCAATACCAAATCCATGACATAATGATTATGAAAGGAGTTAACCAAAGACTATTTCTTACTCCATATTCAAAGAAATCTTCTCTCATTACCATAAAAAATACAATAGCAATGAGAATTACTAATGAAATTACTGTGGTTGGATTGAATAAAATTTGATATAAAAATAATAATTCTTCCCCGATATTTTTAAGAAAGATATTACATATGAATCCAAAAAATACAAAATGAATCAATATAAGTGCTAGCAAAAAATTACTTTGCCTACTTAAATCAATTTCCATCTTCCAAATTTTCATAATAAAATCTCCAAATCAAAGCGTTTTAATTCAAAATTTTTTAAAATCTTCCCAAATTTGTCCTTTTTAATATTGGATCTTTTATTAATTATACTATTATTATTCCATATTTTTAAGTCAATAGTATTTTGAGAATTTTCCATAAGTAATTTTTTATTATATGAGAAAACATCAATAATATCATCATAAATTAAATATGGGACAAAATTCATAAATCTTTTTTTATCATTCTTTAAATCATTAACATCAATAGAGACAATTTCCGGATAATATTGATTATTTTTTTCTTTATAAAGTTTTACAGTTAGTTTTGATTCTTTATGGATAATTTGAAGTTCATTTCCTTCAATCCTTCTCTTAAAGTAGCTAATAACATTTTCACAATATTTTATGTGCTCTAAATGATATTCCTCGTTTTTATAGTCAATACACTTATTTTCACAGTAAGCATAAGATTTTAGGAATTTTGAAATTAAAAATGTAAAATCCTTTGTTAAACTAGGAATTTCTGCTTTTAACGCGAGGGAATTTTCAAACCAACGAGTTATTATTTCTTTGTTTAGGTTTAAAAGGGTTTTTTCTTGAAATTTTTTTTTTGCAAAATTTATTAAATTTTTTAATCCAGTTAATAAAAAAGATTTCATATTCAATACTAGAGCCAACTTGTCAATTAATCGATTTATTTTAGTCATATCAGGTAAAATGAAAAATGTCGATTCTCCTTTAACTAATTTATCAATTCTCATTGGAATTGGCATTATAGGAATTTTAAAAATTTCTGTGGCAAATATGTCGAAATAAAAACCTACTGGTGCAAGATCACTTTTAAAAGTCTTGAAAATTTTTTTAGGGGTCATGAAAAAAACCAGTAAAATTATTTATTTTAAAATATGTTAAAAAAAAAAAGATTTTATAATTTATTTTTTTTCCTATTTGATTGATTGTTTTAGACGAGATAGACACTATAAAACAGGTCCTTAAATGGATTATCAACGAATCCTCTCACATTCGGTGCCATAAAACGGGGGACATGAGAGACATAGCCATAAATCCATGGATATACTACTTCAGCACTGCGTTTTTGAATCTTGTGATATAAATCTGCTCTTTTTACTTCATCAGTTTCTTCTAGAGCTTCTTCCATCCATAGTTGTAGCACTGGATCATTAATCTGTGCGAAATTAGACGCAACTGATCTATTTGTCATCAAATAACCAACAAAATTGCTTGCATCGGCATAATCAGGAATCCAACCGATCCACCCAAGTTCCAGCATATTTCTATGGAGACCAGCTACTTCGTATCCTCTATAAAGATATTCGTGCCAAGTCATACCAGCATCTTCTATTGCGACCCCAATTTGTTTAAAATTGGCTGTTATTAAAATCAATATATCTTCTCGAACAGGATTACCTATGTTATATGAATAATTATAAGTTGCAAGAGGTGTTCCATCAGTTACTAGCTTTTCCCATTCATTACCGGCACTGACATCACTATTCGCAGTTAAGCTCGCCGTTCCAGGGAAACCCGCGTCTTTTAAGGCAGTTCTTGCGGTTACTATATTATAGTCAGCAAGAGTGATATTCTCAGTGCTATGGTACTTGATACCGTCTGGAATGGGAGATGTCATTCTTACAGCATAACCCTGCATGATTTCATCAATAAGATACGTATAGTTGAAAGCGTATGACAATGCTTTTCTCATTTCTGGTGGCATCAATTCATGATTAAAATGTAAATATTGAATCGATAAAGATGGCGCTGATTCTAGTAATGCAACATTCGGTGCGTTTATGAATGTTTGGACCATTGCAGGCTCCGCTGCATCTATCATGGTAATATCTTCTGTTAATAATGCAGCGTTTCTGGCATCCGAATCAGTAATAACTGAGAAAACCAATAAATCTATTGTTGGTACAGCACCCCAGTAATTTTTATTAGGAGGCATTAAACATTCAACATCAGATTCATATGAAAGATATGTAAAAGGTCCAGTCCCGACTAGTTTATCTTGCGATATATCAAGAAATTCACTCGCATTAGTAGCTTCAGGAGACATCATATATGCACTCCAAGAACTTAATAATGGTATCAGTACAGCATAGGGTTTATTTAATACAAGTTTTACTGTGTAAGCATCAACAACTACAGTCTTATTAAGAATCGGTGAGCCATCCGACCATTCCCATAATTCTGCCAATACACTTATATTCCTTAAATTATTCACTCTATCGAAATTCCACTTAACAGCTGCAGCATCAAAAACTTCACCATCGTGAAACTTAACACCTTGTCTAAGGATAAATGTAACTTCTTTGAAATCTGTACTGAATGAATAAGACGTTGCTAGTTTCGGTACAATTGGGTAGTCTGGATCATTTACATCAACATCAACTAAACCCTCGCAAACTTGGTTTGCTACATCAATTGAAGCTGAATCCCACATATTATGAAGATCAATTTCATCAGGACCATACATTACTCCGAATACGAATGTACCACCTTTTGGTGTTTCCATATATATAAGAACGCTGGAAATACTTACTATTGCAATAACAGCTATTAGTCCAATAGCGATATATTGTATACTTCTTTTCATTTTATAATCACTTAATATTTTTATTTTTTTATTAATAATATTTTTATTTTTTTATTAATAATAGTTTTAATTTTTTTTAATAAATTAGTGTTACACATGTGTAGATAATTAAGTTTATAAATTTTATCTTTTTTTTTCCTATCATTCAATGGGGATATATTAAATGAATTAGGTTTATGTAGTTCAAAAATATCAGATTAAGCACTTTTTTATGATATTGGGTAAATATTCCCATTAATTTATCTCTACTTTTTATTAGATAAGATCTAATATTACTAAGAATCGGAATATTATTAATATTGAATAAAATAAAAGAGAACGTTAGTTTTTATTACACGGCTGAAAATTTATCAAAAAAATACTATTAAAATCGAAAGAAATTTAATTTATTAATTTAACCTATTGTTCATAGTAAAGATTTTTAATTTCTTGAATTGTTGTTACTTGAGAAGGAGATTTATCATCTCTGAAGCGTAAGAAGACAGGAAATCGTACTGAAAAGCCTGTTTTAGATTCGGAAGATTTTCCAGCGTCAAATTTTTCACTTATTGTTATTTCATCACCAATAATTTCTATTACTACTTTAGGTTCAAACCAGATATCCGGCTCTTCCGTAGCGACAACATTTAATGGTTTCTTACCAGTCTCATACTCTTTCATTATTTCTAAGATATCATCCATAATTTCATCAGTAAATCCTGAAGCAATTCTTGTTAATGCCTGATAACCATCTTTTTCAGGGTTATAAACTGCACCTAATAATGTGCCATATACTCCTTTTCTTCTACCACGACCCCAATATCCTCCAATAATTACGACGTCAATTGAGTCCTTCATTTTTCCTCTTTCTAAACTTTTTAATTTAATCCATAAAAAACCTCTATTTCCTGGTTGATAAATTGAATCCTCTTTAATGGATTTATTCATAATTCCTTCACAGCCTTTATCTCGAGATTCTTTGAAAAATTCAACCATTTCATCAATATTATTAATCTCTTTAGAAAAAACTGTCTGAAGTTCATCTCGTTTAATAACAATTTCTTTTAACTTTTTTTTCCGTTCAAGAAAAGATAGATTAATATATTCTTCTCCTTCACACATTAAAAGGTCAAATAAAAAAACCGTTACAGGAATTTCTTTTGCCATTTTATCAATATCATATTTTCTTCTTCGTTTACTTAGTACTTGAAAGGGGAGCATCTTTTCATAGAAAGGATCCATTGCAACAACTTCACCTTCAAATATGGCCACGTTTGCTTTAATATTTGATTTAATAATTTCACACACATCGGGATATCTATCGGTTATTTCGAGTAATTGTCTAGAAAATAATTTTATCTCATTATTTTTTTTATGGATTTGAAGGCGTTCTCCGTCCAATTTCTGTTCTGCTATAAATTTTGGACCTAATTTATCCATAATTTCTGAAAAATCTAATCTACTAGCGAGCATCATACGTATTGGAACTCCATAGGTAATTTTTAATTTTTTAAGTGCATCAAGACCTTGAGTAATTAGCATTTGAGCGATTTCACCCAAATCGGGATGAATGTTGAATGCATATTCAATTACATCTCTATTTTTTTTATTATCGGTTAACCCTTCAGCTAACGCATCAATAATGGTCATTGTAGATACACCCATCCTTAATGTAGAAGTAATTATTCTAAGTAAAAACTTAGCCTCTAAAGGGGAGCATTTTCCAAGAAGACCCCTTAGAGATCTTAATTTTATATCTTGAGACCCTTTACCTGAAGCTTGTGATATCTTCATGAGCTCTGAATATATCTCCGAAATGTTTAATGATTTTATTTCTCCAAAGAGGGTCTGTTGTTGTTTCTTTTTTTTAAAAATGATCTCAGCTGCTGAACCAATATCACCTTTCTTTAATAAAATCTCTTTGATTCTCTCATAATCCAATCCAGAATGAGTAGATAATGCCTCAATGATCATTTTTTCAGCAAGCCCAATCTTCGGGAATTGTTTTATGTTCGAAGTTAATTGCCCTTGAGAAAGGTATATTACTTTATCAAAATCTTCATACTTATTATTTTTCTTTAACTCTCGAAAAAAAGTTGAAAGAATATCTATCATCTCAAGCCTTTTGGAAGTCTTCTCAAGGGATGCAAAAATTTTTGTTAAATCCTTAAATTCCATCTTAAGAAGCCTTTTTTTTAAAAAATAAAGAAGAAATAAATTATTTTAAATTATTTTAACATTTTCGAAAGTTGTACAAATCTTTCTTGAATAGCTTTTTTTTTTTCAGGGTCAATTCCCTTGAAAGAGTTTGTTGAAAATTTAATAACTGTACCTTCGATTTGAAATTCACATACTGGTCCATCCATAATTTCGACTGCTATACTTCCATCATCCTTTTTACTTGCCCAGACATCATTAAACTCTTCTAAAATTGAAATTAGAACAAATCCAATTCTTGCATCAGAGATAGTTGGGATTTCTTTTGAGGGTTTTGGTTCTTCTTGAACTGTTTTTGGAGGTTCTTCAATAGGTATTTTTGGTTCTGGTGTTACTGTTTTAGGTATCTCCTTTTTAGGTTCATATTCTGTTGCTGGAGAAATAATTTTCTCCTCTGTCTTTACAGGTTTTACTTCAGGTATAGAGACAGAAGGAACTGCTGGTGTGGGTTTAGGGATTTCTTCAGGAGGTTTTACTTTATCAACGATACTAAAGGAAATAATATTATCTCCAATCTCTTGGTATTCACGATCTAACAATTTTTGTAATTCTTCATTTGTAGCATCTGTTTCAGGATCCCTACCTATTTTTCTTTCATCAATTTCAATCAATTGCTTAATATCCCTACCCAGAATAGATTTTCCAATTTGATAACCATGTCCCTTAAGCGCTTCTGCTTGCCTTAAAGCTACTCTACGGGAGACCAAATTTTGCCTTTTCCCATGCCATAACCATAATTTAAGGTTCTCTTCGTCTAAGACAATAATAGAGCTATCAGAGATAAGATTTTCTTTACCCCACTTGATTGGAGTAGAAACTCCACCTTCTTCAACTTTAAACATCAATAAATATGCTCGTGATCCAGAAATTTTAAAACACCTGTTATTATTTATGTTTTTACGATTATTTTTTAGATTTACTATTATAATTAATATTAATTTTATTATAGTTAATTATTATTATAAAAACATTTAAAGATTAAAATTACCAATATTGAAATAATTGTTATTGAGCGAAAACTAAAAAATTGTGGTATCATAAATGGATTTAGAAAATTTACTTAGAGAAGATTTTGACAAGATAGAACAATATTTACCAAGAGAACAACCATTTGAAGCAGATTGGTTGGAATTAAACATAAATCAGAATCCATATCCCCCACCACGGGTAATTTTAGATGAAATTAAAATGGCTGTTAATGAAAAGTTAAGATTATATCCCGAACCAACTGGAAAAGATTTAAGGAAAATGATTAGTTCAGTTTTTTTAGTAGATAAAAAGACTCTAACTAATCCTAATAATATTTTTATAGATAATGGAGCCGATGGAGTTTTGGAAAATATTATGAAAACCTTTATCAATCCAGAGGATCAAATAATTTATTTTTATCCGACTTATGGTTTATATAAAACATTGAGTTTGATTTATAAAGCTAAGAAAAAAGAAATAAAATTAAACGATGACTTTTCAATTCCCGAAAGTGCATATTCACTAAAAGGAAAATTAATATTCATTAATTCACCAAATAATCCAAATGGAAAAGCATTCTCAAATGATGTAATTTCAAAAATTTGTAAATATTTTCCTGGAATTGTTGTTATCGATGAAACTTATGGTGATTACTGTCAAACTTCCGCTTTACCATTATTAAAGGAATTTAAGAATCTAATAATTGTCAGAACATTTTCCAACTCGTTTTCACTTGCTTCTATGAGAATTGGATTCGCTGTTGCAAATGATAAAATCATTAAAGCAATGAATAAAGTTAGATTACCCTATAATGTTAATTATCTTGCGCAGATTGCCGCTATATCTTGTATAAAACATCGAGATTTGGTCTTTAAACAAAACCAAAAGGTTATTTCAGAAAGAAAAAGATTATCAGAAACATTATCTAAATACAATGGAATAAGTGTGGAACCATCAGATGCAAATTTTATATTCGTAAAATTCTCAGATAAAAGTATTTGTTTAAAATTTATATGGGATTTGAAAGAAAAAAAAGTATTAGTAAGACACATAAGTCAACCAGGATTATATCAATATATGAGAATTACAATAGAGACGCCAGAGAATAATAATAAATTTTTAGAGATATTTAATGAACTCACAAAAAAATATTTATAATAGTAATTAAAAAAATCGATAAAGAGTCATTAATTCATGCTTTTTGGAAGAGAATTAGAAAAAGTAAAATGTCCAAGTTGTGGATATGTAATAACTAAACCATTCCCAATGGATCAATTATGTCCAAATTGTAAAAAGTTTCTTCCAAATTTATTTGAGATCGTAGCAAAAGCAGAAGAAGAGAAAAAATTAATAAAAGGGATTCCAAAAGAAATTCAAAAAGTGATAAAGACTCCAGCATCTGAACTTTCTAGTAAAGTAAAGGTGAAAAAAAAAGGGGTTAGGATAATAGAATTGTCTAATAATGAAATTGAAGTTAAAACAGGAGAAGAGTATATTAAATTATTAGGTATTATCACCCAAAATCGGAAACCCATATTTTGCAGTAATGAAAGATATAATTATTTACTTGAACTTGCTTGCAATCTTGATTTTATAGCAAGTAGTATTTTGGGTGGGGAATTAGACCAAATGATGTTAGAATCACTAGAGACTCAAAAAATGGAGAATTGTATTTTTGTAATAGATAAAAGTATAATTTATATACTATATGGGAAATTTCCGAATAAAAAAGGTTACTGGCTAATCGAACAAATGAAAAAAAACCTTGATGCTGCACTAAATGGCTTAGATCCAGATCAGTTAGAAAAAATTCAAACTCATAACATATCTCTGAAATTGGAATCTGCATTAAAATATTCTATACTGGAATATATTAAACTTCAAGAAGTATTTAGTGATAAAAAAATCCCATTTGTTGAGGATACATTAAAAGTTCATTATTTTGGATTATCATCTCAATCAATTGGGATTATATCATTATTATTAGGTGATGAATTACCAATTGTATATAAAGGACCAATTTCTTCTCCTCAAGAAGAATTAGAAATGAAAGAGACATTAGTAACTGCTAAAGTAGAAGCGATGGCGGCAAATACAGCTGGAAATACTGGTGCAATGCCTAAATGGATTGCAGTAAAATTAGGTTTTCAAAATTATCGTTTTTTAACATTTACAAAATTAGAAAACGAATACATTTTTAATATGTTGAGTGAAGGTAATATAGAAAAATTGGAAAAAGTGGAAAATCTATTGCAAAATATAGTAAAAGATACAGTAAAAAACAAATTCCACGGTGATTTAAGACCGTTTAATACATTAAAGACTGAAATAAAAAGTTTTTTTGAAATCAAAGTATTTTCTTAACCAGATCCCAATTTGGGTATTAAATCTCTTATATAAAAAGATTAATCAACTCCCTAAAATAATCTTATACCAAAATGGAAATACTACTTAAAAAGAATAAATTAGATGTTAATTCTTTAATCTTTCTTCCTTCCTTTAAATTTTAATGAATAGAAGGTAATTATAAAAATTGTAGAATATACTAAAATTACTAGTAATAGATACCACCATTGTGTGAAAATAGCCGAAACCCAATCTTGATGGGCAATTGGAAATATAATAAAACTCTCCATAATTAAAACCAAAATTAGCCATAATGGTGTCGTTGAAATGCTGATAAGGAAGCCGATAAATCCTAAAATTATCCCAAATAATACATCGATGAAATAATGTGAACCAAGATAGATTCTACTAAAACATACTAAAGAAGAAATTATAACTAAAAATGGAATAAGTATCCATAAATTTAATAAAAAAATAATTGCACAAGACATTGAAATTATGTTATAACAATGCCATGACGGGAAACTTGGGGAAAATTGTGGTCTATCCAAAAAAATGATTCTATCAATTTGTTGAAAAGGCCGTTTTCTTTTAATAATATATTTTAAAGGTACAACTAAATAGATTCCTGCTAATAAATTTCCTCCAAGAACGATGAAAATGTTTGGATCATACCATATAAATAGAAAAAATGCTAAAATACCTAGCCATACAGGTTCTTGACCAAAAAATGCAAAGAATTTAATGATAGGAGTTAAATAATCATTCTTAAAACTATTAAGTTTTAATGTTATTGTTTTATCAAATTGAATTATCTTCTTGAACATAATTTTAATAAAAATATCCGTATTTAATTTTTTATGCGTTAATAACAGAAAAAATTAAATCTTTTTTAAATAGTAATCTAATTATTTTAACTATATAATCTCTAGCTACAAATATTAAAAAATAATAAAAAAAGATTTAATTATTCAATTAATTTTGTTTTTCCAGTACCCCAAACGCCTAAAGCTACTCCTAACTCTTTGTGGTCTTTTGCATAATCTTTTACTTTTAACCCCTTCATAACAGCATCAATGGCTTGCCTAAAAGCTTTCGCTCCAGCAATAGGTCCATCAGGATGACTATGAATTCCACCACCCGATCCTATAAGTATATCTTTTCCTGCCTCTTTTATTGCTATATCAACCATTCCAGCTGTAATACCTCCAGAAGGCATTGGTAATGTAGGTTTGATATGTTGAAATGGAAATCTTAAAGCACGTAGAATATTTTCATAACGCTCATCTAAAATTTCCGCTTTTCCATATGGAGCTGGGACAACAACACTATCAGCACCGCAAATTCTCGGTAATTTTCCAAGGACAAGTATACTGCTTAGTCCATTCCATTCTCCACCCATTAAAGCTCCTGAAAAATCCATATGCCCCAGGATTGGTACTTTTATAGATGGATCTTCTGCTAACTTTCTTAGAACTGCATATCCAGTTGCTATAAAATTTACCATTATTGCATTTGCCCCTAACTCAATTACTTTATCTGCATATTCAAATATATCTGGAAGTCTATTTGAAATATTAATAGTATAGAGGGTTTTTTCACCTTTTTCTGAATCTGCACGATCTACTGCTTCCATTACAGCAACAATTCTATCTTCTAATGTATTAAATTCTGGATTAGAAATAAGTTCGTCATCTTTTACCACATCACAACCTCCAACAGCAGCTTTATATACTAGATCAGCGGCTACTTCAGCAGTATGACCAGTACATGGCTTAACCATATTATTTAACATTGGCCTTTCAGGAACTTTTAGAAGTTTTCGTATTCCATCTAAGCCAAATTTAGGTCCTTTAAATCCTTTTAACCATTCTTTAGGAAACGCAAGATCTACTAATTTTAGACCATGCGTAATAGAAATATTTCCAATTACACTGGTAAATAACTGAGGTATTTGTGGTCGAAAATTTACTATTGGAAAAGCGATTTGAATGCAATAATATCTTTCTTTAATGTCTTTTGGAACAACATATTCATAATATGGGAGCTCATAGACGCCTAAAACTCTCGCAACATGATGTTTTCTCACTTCAGCTGTTTCGGCAGGAACTCTTACCCATGTGCCTGTGGACTGTTCAATGGCAGCAAAACGTGCCAAATAATTAACATTTTGTCCCTTAGCCCGTTTAATAATGTAAGTCGCAATAATATATTTCTCTAAATCTATACCATCTAAGCCTATTGCTTCTGGGAGATCTAAATACTGTTCTGTAGAATCTTTTTCTGTCATATCAATTCACAATAAAAATAAAGAAAAGTTATTCAAAAATTTTTTCTTATTTATTTATTACTTTTCTTTCAAACGATTTAAAAATTTTAGAAATGAAATATAAAGGAACTTACGAATTTTATAGTACATTCATAGAAGGTTTAACTGATACAATTCCGATAACAATTCCTTTTAATTTGACACCATCAAAAATAAGGGCTCTAGTAAATCATCAATCATTACGATTTATTCACGCGGGAAATTGGTGGAATATTAAAAATCCGGAAAAACGGTCTAAAGAGTTAATTTTGGCTCAACAAATGAAATTAGCCAATGAAAATACAACGGGATTAATGTCAAAGAATATACAACCTGGGGATCAAGATTTGAAGGAGGAAGAAGATCGGCTAAAGAAAATTTATAGAAGACAAATAAATTATGATAAATTTTTATACTGGTTATTAGATTCCTCTGAACTAATTGATTACTATAATAAAAACTTAGAATATGCTAATTGGGCAAGAGAAAATAATAATTCAGCCATACCGATTTACTGCTCCATCCAAGTAATTAATTATGAATCTGCTAGAGAATGGTTTGAGAAAGCGTCAAACAAAGGACATAATCATTTTTGTATCGGTGTTAGTGAATTCTTAAAATATCCAAAATATAAGAAAGTAGGAATAAAAAGATTATTTGAAATTAGCTTAGGTATAAGAAGTGTAATAAATGAAAGCGCTAAGTTGCATTTTAGTGGGGTTGCTAGCTATTATTTAATACCGATTTTAGCCTATTTTGGGGTTTCAAGTTTTGATGGTTCTACACCAGTCACATCTGCACTTGCCTATGGAAAAATTTTTAATGAAAACGGATACAGCCTAAGAGCAAGTGTTTTAAAAGACAATATCGAAAAAAGAGAGAAATTTTTCGCTACAACAAATAAATGTAAATGTGAGGTGTGCAATGGAAAAGATATTAAGCAAATTGTAAATACCTTCTCTAAAGACAGAAAAACAAGAGTAATTCATAATATTTCAATTTGGAGAAATCTTGTTTCAGAACTAAATTCAAAAAAAAATAACTTAGATAAATTCTTGGAAATATTAGATTCAAGAATTAATTTGAAATATTTTAAAGATTTACTAAAAATTAAAGATGATATTTTAGAAAGATATAACTATTAAGTTGGTTCTAACAAATATAAAAAAAAAAAAAGAGAAAAATTGATTTATTATTTAAACTTATTTAGATTCCTGTTTTATTTTTTTCTTGGATTCCTTCCTTGCCATAAATGTATCTTCTAAAACATTCAAATATTCAATTAGGACTTGATTTGATTTTGACTTTGTCTCGTATTCTTTCTTAATTGTATTAATTATATATTCTGGGAAGTACTGTTGCACAAAGAAATCTGACAAAAGAGTATAATACTCGTTTCCACTCTCATCTTGAAACACTTGAATCATCCTAGAGGACCAGAGTTTCTTAAGAACATAATCAACGTCGTCTACTCCTTTTTTCTTGAGCTTTTCAAGATCATTTCTAGTAACTATTGCTTGCCGTAATAACTTTATTGTCTCATACACCGGTGGATCAATTAAGAGATCGATCAGAGTCAAATTATCATTTTCACTTAGTTTATATTCTTGAAAGAATTTCTTGCATTCTGTAACATAATTATTTGCCAGATTTGAAGGAAGACCATGACTACTAGGAGCCTTGATGAGTTTTACTGGAGGAATCCTTGAAAATAAAAGATCATGTGTCAAAAATACCAACTCAGAAGGCATACCCTTGACAGATGCCTCTTTTATGATTTCGTTTTTAATTAAACTTGCAATAATCGCTTCTATATCAACGAATCCATGCTGATACTTGTCTTTTAACCAGACCAATAACTCCGATTTTGAGATTACACCCTCATCACGTAATCGATTTATTATTATTCTTTTAATCTCATCTTGATAAATAATTGCTAATTTTTGCTCCAAATTTAATTTTGGGTATACTGATAAGCGCTGAAAAATAGATGGAATTAAATTAATAAAATTTTCATTTTCAATATTGGCCAAAATTTGTCTCGAAACATCTGCTAATCCAGACTCATATAAATCTGGTTCATCCTCTAAACTCAATAGTAAAATGATGTAACAACCAGTTTCTTGTCCTGTATAGTAACTTGCAACGTTTAATGAGCCCACCATTAGACTTACCATTCCGGGTTCTCCAGTGTATTCATGAGTACTATAAACTTGCATTAAAGTTTTATCTCCAATTACAACTTCCTCTGGATATTTTGCAATAATTTGTGTACCGATACGCTCATCCCATTTCATTATAACTAATCCGACTGGCATTACTCTTCACTACCCCCCTCTTGATTTTCATCATATTCTTTTTCAATTTCAGGTTGTTCCTCTTCAATTTCCGATGGTTCTCTTTCAGGTTCTGGAGGTTCTTTCTCAGGTTCTGGATATTCCCTTTCGGGTTCTGGTGGTTCTTCTTCAACCTCAGGATATTTCTTTTCAGGTTCTGGTGGTTCTTCCTTAACCTCAGGATATTCCTTTTCAGGTTCCGGTGGTTCTTCCTCAACTTCTGGATATTCCCTTTCAGTTTCTGGTAGTTCTTTTTTAATTTCTTCAAATTTTTTACCTTTAATACCAAGGGTATCTTCTATTGAGAGTCCTAATTTATCCCAAAGTGATTTCAACGAGTCAATAATATATTCTTGTTTAGTAGGCGCTTTAATTGAAGCAGGGATTGATTTACCTCCCTTTATTGCTTTTGACATAGATTTGGTTTTCTTTACAAAAGCAGGTATCTTCGCTTGCTGAACCACTCGATATCCAACAATACCTCCAACTCCAACAATAACAATTACCATAATCAAAATAAAGTAGAATAATGGCATACCTGGAAATATTTCTGGCATTCCCACAACTATTGTAACTTCCATAGTATAATTAATATGATTAGATGCCCAGTATTTTATTTTTCCTGTTAAAGTTTGTGCAATTATAAAAGCATTTATCTCCGATGTTGTAAAATCATACTCATAGACCCCATCTCCATCATCGTCGGTGAAGGTATATATTGCATCTCCGATTGTAAGATTTACAATTGCACCAGTTAAATTTGTATTGTTTCTTGTTGGATCTGTTAATTTGAGCTTTATTGTTATGATATCACCCTGGATTGAATTGATCTGGGAACCTTCAACACCAACTAAATCTCTAGTTATTTCTCTTAAGTTAATCGAGAGAGAGATAAGTGCTGTTGCATAATCATAATTATCCTTATCAAGTGTTACAAATAAAAGATAATCACCGACAGTGCGATTTTCGGTATTAAAGTCAAGTGTGTAATCTCCAGCACCCGTTTCATTAAGAAATCCTGAACCACTATCGATAACAGTCCCTAGCTCATCATAACGTTCCCAGAGATAGTAATGTGAATCTAAATCTGTAAGTATTTCCCCAGTAAGATTATCTCTAAAAGTAAATGTAAAGTTGTAAGGATCCTCAACATAAATCTCCTTATAAATCCGGTCAATTTGCGCTTTGTGATTTACGGTCGTTGGTCGTTTAATTATATTTATAAAGAAATTCTTAATAGTAGTACTAAAATTACCTTTTTGAGCAGTGAATTCAATAAGATATTTTCCAGTAGTTTGAGCTTTGGATGTATTGAAAAATAGTGTATAATAACCATCTAATTTAATTGGATCTTGTTCTATATCTACGCTAGCTGGTTCAAATGTCCATTTATATGAAACTGAAGCCTCTCCAATTAAATTTGTGGGTATTGAAGTTTCGTAGAATTTTACTGTTATGTTAAGATTTTCACCCCAGTATTCTGTAATTTCATTTGTATCATATTCTAATCCCGAAGAATAATTGTATATTTGCATGTCCGTTAATATTTCATTAATAGCAAAAATAACTATTAATGGATTCGGGTTGAGATATCCACTTTTTGATCCTATTATTTTAACAAAATAAGTATTTCCAGCAGATAAAATTGATGTATCAAAAGTTAAATTATAGTTGGCAGTAAATTCCCTATCTAATTTTCTATATTCTGTTAATTCCGTTAATTCACTATCTACAACAGCAAATTTTATCGAATCCGCATCGGTGGGGGTGACAGTACCACTTATATTTGCTTGAAAAATTACTTTTACAACAATATTATCACGCCAATAGACATTACTTAAAGGAGCAGATGTTAAGCTGATAAAAGTTTTCCAGTCTTGAATATTTACATGAGCAACAGTTGTATTCCAAGATTCAGAAAGAAGCGTGAAGTTTAATCCTTCATTTGGTGGAGTCCACGGATCTCCAGGGGGACTAGCAAAATCATAATATGTTTTATTTATTTGTCGATATGATCCTGCAAACCATAATTTCATTGAATAATTTCCTTGATTATAGATATCCCCATAAATAAAGTGGATAAATCGAGCAGTTCCACCTTCTTGGACAGTAATATTTGCAACAGAAACATCAGAGCCCGCAGTTGCATTATAAATTTCAATAATTGCATTTTCTAACTCTCCTTGATATTCATCGCAGGCAGTAAAATGAATAGTTGAGATATTTACTATTATATTGAGTTTTGTGCTATTAACATATGTAATGTAAAAAGTACCATTATAAGGGCTCTCATTCTTTGCTCCCGCTTTTAATAACTCAACAAGAATTTTTCCTAAATTTGTATTGTTGCCTTGAACTGAATAATTTACGTACGAATATACACCAGATAGGTCCTCAAAAGATTCAATAATTGTGTCATTTTCATCTTTAATGTAGAGTTGTTTAATATAATTAGTCATATTGACAAAAGATAAGTTATAGCTATATATGCGCCCATAATTGCTTGGTATCCATTCATAAGTAACTAAAAGATCTTCCCCTACCTTTAACTTAATAACAGCAGGATCACTAACAGCAATAAAATCTTGGACGTATGTGGGGTAATTCGCATTAAGTCTTGAGATTGTTCCATTAAAAATGCTTAAATGTTCTTCATAATAAGTTGCTTCATCTGGCATAGCTCCATAATCAAAGTAAACACTATAATTATAGCTTGATTGATTTCGCCAAATTATTTGCGTTTCACCATTTTGATTCAAAGTTGCATTCCCAACAACATCAGTATTATTTTCAAGTGTTATAAAACCATATTTTACAGGATTTCCATCAATATCAGTAATATTAAAATTTATTGTCCATAATTCTAATGTTATAATAATTTCTGAATGCAATTCAAGAGGTTTATAATTGTCTAAAGTCGCAACAGTTTCTGTAAGAGGAACACTAACACCTTGCATTGTAAAATTAACTATAATATCATACCTGTCAGTCCTTGAAACATTTACAAACAATACATCACCATCCGAATTTGTTAAATCGTCTTGATCTAAATAAGATTTTGAACTATTAGAAATATAAACGTGCGTGTTAGGAATTCTAAATCCATCTATATCAGCACAGGTAATTTTTAATGAATACGAAACTGGCTCTATTTCACCGATGCTGGTTTGGACAATGTGATCTGGAACAGTCAAAACTGGTTTTGCCCAAATAGAAATATCATCCCAATAATTATTTTCTCCATTTCCATCTGGACTGGGAGAATCATCGTCATGAAAATACATAATTTCTTCTATTGGAGTTGAAGTAGAGTCCGTACCTATAAAGAAAGTATAATGATTCCATTGATCTATGGGATATATATCTCTATAAGTACTATTGTCCCATATTTGATTACCATGGACATTATATCCAGGACTTGGCCAAGAATTAGTCCTACTAGGACCCACACCTGTTATTTCGGTTAAAGCAGCTGATAAAATTCCAATATCTTCACATCTTATTTTGGCAGTCATACGTAAATTTGATGTTCTTGGGATTGGAGTAGAAAGTATTTGTCTTTTCCAATTATTTCCATATATTCGTAATGATCGAAAACCTCTAGCAACAATAGTTATATTATCATCCTCGCCCCAGGGATCAGTAAAATCTTGACCTCCGGGTTGGAAGGGTTGTAATGTAACATCATGTTCAAAACCTTCGTGCCATACACGAATAATGTCGTATCCTGGATCCAAAATTTCTGTATCTGTACCATTTTCAAAGTAGATAAAATATGTTCTTGTTGCAGATGCAGCTGTTGTCCCGTTCATAATCCATATGACATCCCCAATAGCATTAATATATTTATTAAAATCAGACCAAGGTTCAAATTGACAAGGTATAACTGTATAATCCGTAATGGAAGCATATTCTACAACTCGAATTGTAGATGCATTTAATTCAGGATTAATAACACTACCATTTAGGAAATAATGTGTAAAATTTACTAATAGTTCGACAGGAGCATTATTTTGTACAGCCCCATTTGCGCTAACATTTACTGGAATTCTATATTCCCATGTGTCATTCCACCATTCATAGTTAGAATAGTCACTCAATAAAGGTATATTGTCGTTGGAAAACTCATCGTTAAAACCATCATCTTCTGTTAAATTCATCGAAGAATCGTTAATAACCGCAAATTGCCCCATAATTCCCGACAAAATCATAGTCGATAAAAATAGGCAGAGTAAAAAAATTGTTTTATTTTTTTTATTAAATTTAATTAATTTCATATACATATCAAAGAACTCTAAAAATTCGTAATTTTTTATAAAAAATGTTGTGAGAGCTAGAAAAAAAAATATAAATATATATGTTTGTTAAATATAATACTCTAAATTGAATTATTAAGGTATTAAAACTTTTTTTTGATAGTAGAGTAAAAAATTATTACAAGGAAGTTATAAGGAAATTTAATACGCTGCAGGAAATGCCCCGCTTAAATCGCACGCAGGATTTGCACAACTATCATAATTAATAATCACCCACAAAGGTCCTTTTAATATGATACCTTTCCTTCCTCCGTTGTTAAATTCGTGTCGTAGTTTCGAGAACATAACTGACACACTAATCCTTCTTTTGAGTTCTAGTAAGTGTAAATGGTCGGTGCCAAAATTTCTGAAGGTTTTTCTGCCATGAATAATAATAAGTTAATCACGAAGATAAAATTTTCTATTTTGGGCTAAACCTTTCTATTTTTGTCGGGTGATTGTGATTTCATATTAAAGAAAAAAAAGAAAAAATTGTTATTTATTCTTTTACTTTAGACTTTTTCTTAGGTTTAGCTTGAAACGCATCGTGTATTACATTTAAATATTCTATTAAAACTTGGTTAGATTTAGATTTTTTGGCATATTCGCTTCTTATTACATTTAACAGATATTTTGGAAAGAATTTCTCAATGAAAAAATCCGATAAAAGTGCATAATATTCGTTTCCTCTCTCATCCTGAAATACTTGAATCATTCTCCCTTGCCAAAGTTTTTTAAGTACGTAATCAACGTCATCGACTCCTTTCTTCTTAAGCTTCTCAAGATCATTTCTTGTAACAATTGCTTGCCTTAAAAGCTTTAGAGTTTCATATACTTGAGGGTCAATTAAGAGTTCAATCAGTGCCAAATTATCTTCTTCATCAGGTCTATATTCTTGAAAGAATTTTCGAGATTCAACCGTATAATCATTAGCTAAATTTGAAGGAAGACCTTTATCAGCTGGATTTGCTAACAGTTGTATTGGAGGAATTCTGGTTATCAAGAGATCATGTATAAGAAAGATTAATTCTGAAGGCATTCCTTTCACTGATGTTTCTTTAATTAAATCGCTTTTAATTAAAGACATGATAATTGCATCAATATCGACAAATCCTTGTTTATATCGATCTTTGAGCCAAACCATTAACTCCGATTTTGAAATTACTCCCTCCTCTCGTAAACGATTTATAATTAATCGTTTAATTTCGTCTTGATAAATAATTGCAAGTCGTTGTTCATCGTTTAATTTTGGATAAACAGATAATCTCTGAAAAATTGAAGGTATGAGATTTATGAAGGACTCATCTTCGATGCTTGCAAGAACTTGACGAGATATATCAGCTAAACCCCCTTCATAGAGATCTGGATCATCTTCTAAGCTTAAAAGTAATATAATGTAATACCCTGTATCTACGCCCGTATAATAGCTTGCGACGTTTAATGAGCCCACCATCAAACTAACCATTCCAGGCTCACCAGTATATTCGTGTGTGCTATAAACCTGCATTAAAGTCTTGTCTCCAATAACGACTTCCTCAGGATATTTCGCTAAAATTTGTGTTCCAATACGTTCATCCCATTTCATTATAACTAATCCAACTGGCATTACTCTTCACTACCTCCTTCTTGATTTTCATCATATTCTTTCTCTTTTTCTGACGGTTCTTTTTCAGGTTCAGGATATTCCCATTCAGACTTCGGTGGTTCTTCCTCAATTTCAGGCTCAGGTGGCTCTTCCTCAATTTTAGGTTCTGGATATTCTATTTCAGGCTCAGGTGGTTCTTCCTCAATTTCAGGTTCAGGATATTCTATTTCAGGCTCCGATGGTTCTTCCTCAATTTCAGGTTCAGGATATTCTATTTCAGGCTCCGATGGTTCTTCCTCAATTTCAGGTTCAGGATATTCTATTTCAGGCTCAGGTGGTTCTTCCTCAATTTCAGGTTCAGGATATTCTATTTCAGGCTCAGGTGGTTCTTCCTCAATTTCAGGTTCTATGGATTCTTTTTTAATTTCACCTAATTTTTTACCTTTTATTCCAAGAAGGTCTTCTAATGAGATCCCTAATTTATCCCATCTAGCACCTAAAGAATTCAACATATACTCCATTTTAGTTTCCGTAGCTAGAGATTCTGATATTGTTTTCTTTGATTTAATTGCTTTTTTCACTTTATTCAACTTTTTAGTAAATTCAGGAATTCTTCTATATTTAATATATTTAGTTGTTCCATAAATTCCTACTACTACAGCAATAGTAATTCCAATTAAGAGCCAATATAAGTACGGAATTCCAAGAAATGGGTCTACAGGTAAGCCAATATCAAGAGATAATATAACCTCTTGAGTTGTATAATTTGTTTTAACCATTTTAATTTGTACGGTATATGTTTGATCTGGTACTACTTCTGCTAACATCGTGTTATTAAAAGTTATTGCATAAACTCCCGAAGTACTTGATTCATGGAATAAATAAGATTGTCCTTCAAAGGTTACTTCAATTGTAGCCCCACTAAGAGATGCACTATGTACAATATCAATTAAACTTAGAGTAATTGATACTTCTCTATTTTGGGGCGTAAAGAATACGGTACCCCGAATGTTTTCACTTAAAGTATAGTTAATTGGCTTTGTATCTACAAAGAAATCAATTGAGGCAATGCCTTCAGAATAATCCTCTTTAACAGCAGTAATTGATAAAGTAAAATTACCTAATAAATCTGCTTCCAACGTGTATTTATATTCGCCCGGATTTTGAACCGCACTAATCGGAGTAAATGAACCCGTTTTAATTAATTCATTAGTTGGAGTATTATTCCTTATTTCACATGTAATTGTTGCACCATTAATTAATTGTCCATCTAAATCACTGATAGAATCAGAAACATTGTAAATTGCAATAATTTCACTACTTTGATCTAAATAAAATTCTATTATCTTAACAGGAACTATAGACACTTTGTCAGAAATTGGAGTTAAAACAGTAAAAACCGGTCTCACCCATACATACGGATTATATGTATAAGTACTATAGAATTCTTTTTGTAATGTAGGAGAAACATAATATGCCGTTGATTCAGATACATTTGCGTAAGAGGTGTTAAACCAAATTAAGTAATAACCCGCCCCGTATAATGGATCAGATTCTAAATCAAAATAGTCCCATTTTGTACCCCTATCTACCACTCCCAATTCTATGTAAGGCTGGAATGTCTGACCAACTTTAATAGAAATGTTAAGTGTGTTTATTGCTGCTCCCGATAATAATCGATTTGTCCTTGGATCCTCAGTACAATAATAATTAACTACAAACGATGCATTATTACTCCATGGGTAAAACGATGGTGGTTTTATTAAATCAACTTTAGTCGCCCAACTATCCAATATTCTCAACGTAATAGTCTGCATTTGAACTTCATGATGTTCATCGTATCCAATAAAAGTGATTTCATAATCACCAGCAGAAAATTGGTTAGCGTCAATTGTGAGACTATATAGACCATTTAAAAGATCATCTAGTAGAAATTCAGATGGAAAGTTTTCATTTAGAACATTTGTAGTATTTATTATAAGTGCAGATGTGCAATTACTGGCACCAATATATTTCCCTGTAGGATCAACTGAGTAATTTACAATAATTGAAGTCGATTCTCCTCTTGCAATTTTGAGAAAAGTTGACGTTACTTCATAATTATTATCAATATCCCATGATATCAAAGTTGGAATCTCTTTTACCGTGAAAGAAATAGTCTTAGTTGCCATATTAATATCTGTCTTATTTGCAAAGAGATAAAGGTCATATGTTCCAACAGCCAGTGTGGTAGTGTTAAACTCTAAATAGGATCTTCCAGGAGATCCAATAACATTATCCATTGTGCCATTTATGTTTTTACCGATAACTGAATAATTTACTGTGGCTTGTGAGATATTTACAATTTCGGGTAATAGTGTAGTTTAAAAATAGAGTAACATTTTGATTCCAATAAACATTTAAGTTAGAACCCGTGTCGATCTTTTGTAATACAGAGGTATGATTATAAATCTCAAATCCTATATATATGATAGCATCTTGAACACTTACTAATCTCTTTGAAAGATTGACCTTTATTGAATATAATCCTGGATCATAATTACCACTATATAATTTAAATGAATAATTCCCTAAACCAATTTCAGTAAATGTTAAAGCATTACTACTATTTTCTGGGGAATCATCGAGAGATAAGTTCCAAGTAGTCGTTGCACCAGTAATTGCAATAGATGTTTGACGTATTTTATAATGGACAGTTACATTTACTGTATCATTTATATATAATTTAATATAAAATGGCTGACTGGAAACCTCCTCATTATGAATCCAACCTTGACTTTCTTTAGAATAACTTGTCGATTCAATTGTAAGAGATGTAGGTTCATTAGTTAAATGTAAAGAAGCGTTGTAATCCGTTTCATTTACTAATGAAAACTGTAAACTCGTACGAACGACACCGGAACTATTTATTTCAAAATCTTCTAAAACTCCTTGATAAAATGTCGTTAGATTGTACATATCTGCTGGTAATTTCACAGAAATCCACCCATCTACATTTGTAGGTTCTTCAATTATACAATCGCCAGAAGAAGAATTCAATATTTTCATATAAACCTCATATAATTTATACCCAGTATTGTAATCGGTTCCAAGTATATTTACCGTAGTTAAATTACTGTCAAGAACGCGATAGACTTTTCTCTCAAGAAATGGTAAAGCAATATTAACAGTTAAGTTATTAATCCAAAATCTAGTTTCATTTACTCTATAATAAGCCGAGATCTCATAATCACTGTCATTGCATAGACCTGTAAAAGTAATATTTCCAATTGAATTAGTAGTTTTATTATCAATTAATTGCACTCCTGATGTGACATTATATAATTCAAGTTCAGCACCTTCTATTAATTTATTGTCAATATCTTGAGCGTGTATAGTTAAAGATTTTCCCGCTGGTTGAACCCCTCCAATTGAGGATATTAAAGGACTCTCTTGTAATGCATCAGCTCGCTCTTTTACATACGTTCCATCAGTGCCATTAAAAATAATACCCCATACGTTGAATTCAAATGATTGATCAAGAGCTAATGCTCGAGGAAGATATCGAATATAAATACTTCTTCCTTCATCTGAAGCGCCAGTATTATAACCATAACTATATAATTGTGTATGATTTACATCATAATTATCCCAAACTGTTCCAACTCCTTCATATCTATTTGGAATGCCAGGTTCATTATTCCAATGGACAAACCACGATTGATCTTTAATAGGATTAGTGAAGGTTCTCCACCCACTTCCCCATTCGCTAGTTAAATGCTCAGCATCTGTAAATTCATCTCCTAATGTAGGCATTGGTGCAGCGCCCGAACTGAAATCATATCCGCCCATACCATATGCGCTATTAGGTGCATAACGATTTGTACCACCGTATCCTGGAGTCCACCAAGAAGCAAAATACCAATTCCCTTGGCTTATACCTGACGCACTTAGACATGTAATTTTATGTTTAATATTGACGGTGTTATCAAGATAATTTACCGTATAATATCTTTCATAGATAAAATTAGAATGTTCTTGAACCATTTTAACAGTTTTCTTTATAGGTCCATCTGAAACTACCTCAATTCTTGTTACTCCATTATAATGACCATCTGGATCTGAATACCCTCCGTAAGTCCAAGAATATAACATCCATCCCCAATTATAAGTACTAAGTTGTTGGTCTCTACCACTATGTTTATTTATAACCTCATAAACATGATCGTAGTAACCTCCATGTGCTATATTAAGATCCATACTTATTTTTATCTCGTTATTTTCCAAAGTATAATCAAAAGTTGGGCTATTTTCCGTTAGACTTAATCCTAAATTATAATTCGGTGCAGGTTTTGGACCATTTGGCACGGAATCGAAATATATGAAGTAATATCTCGTATTAGCTGCATTAGTGGTTCCATTTAAAATCCATGAGAGTTCTCCAATAGCTTTACTATTTGCGTTATAACCGGTGCCTTCATCAAATTGAGAAGGAACTTCTCCAATTATGTTACCAGTCGAATTATATTCTATTATTCTAATTGAATTTTCATCAAAAGCTCCAAAATCTGATTGATTATGTAATAATTCGGTAAAATTAATGTTAGTTTCAACCAATCGATTTGTATAATTTATTGGACTTAATGTGAATGTCCCATTAGCAGTTACATTAACATTAACCCTAAAGGTCCATGAATAATTCCACCATTCTTCAGGATCAAAAGCTTGTTGAAGTTTTGGAGTAAAAAAGATCTTTTTATTATCATCATCATCGTTTTTAAGAATTTCAGAATTGCTATTGATTTGTAGAATTGGCATTATTCCCAGAAATAGCATTCCAAATATTAGAAATATAAGTAAATCCACTTTAAATTTTTTAGATATATGCATATTAAACCCTTTTTATTAGAGATTGATATTTAATTTTATTTATAACTAAATTTTTAAAAAAATGGTGTTAGATATATAATCAAAATTTGAGTATTAAAATTTTTATAGGTTAATATTATCGAAATATCACAAAAATTTCAAAAATGAAGAAAATTTGATTATGTAGTGAATAAATCCGACAAAAATTATGATGATTTTTTGAAATAATTTAAGCAATTTTATGTGTATTATTTAAGGTTTTTTTTTTAGGAATAAAAAAATTTTTCTCTTTTTAGGGCTTTTAATATTATCTATAATAAAGTTTCCCTCGAAAAAATCTTTTTTTTTGAAGGTAGAGCCAATTTTTTCCATAATATTTTTTGTTTTAGGATAAAATTGAAAAATTACTTTTCCATTAGGTTTTAAAATTCGATGAAATGAATTGATTAAATTATATAAATTATTTTCCATATTAGTATTATTTAAATCTGAATATATCCATTGAAGTGCGGAGATTGATATTATTGCCTCAAAAGTCTCATCTCTAAAAGGAGTTAAACATATATCGGCAAGAGTAGGATTTAATTCAGGAATTTGATAATAAGTAAGTAAATGTTTAATAATATCCAATGATACTACATTGAAACCCAACTTATTAAGAACAATTGAAGAGAAACCACAACCACTCCCCGCATCAAGGACTAAATCTTTTGGTTGAACTTTAATAATTTCTAATGCCCGTAAAGTAATTTTTTCTTGTATTTTCATCATACTTTTCGATGTACTATATTTAATTACTTGGTCATCTTTAAAGTATTCAAAAACATTTTGATAAATTTCTTCGGGTCTGTTTGCCTTAATATTAAAATTATAATCGGTCACAATTCATAACTTCAAATAAAAAGTCCTTGTCAACAAATATAAAAAGAATAAATTTTATATTTTTTCTATCTCTACATTTCTTAATATAATTATTCTTAAATTGCATATAAGGACATTTATTATCAATAAAGGTGCAACAGGTGTCTGAAAAAGAAGAAAAATTAAGTGTAGTAAAAAAAACGATTAAACTTGGAAGAAAATATGGAAGAGTAAAACAAGTAAATATTACAAAAAGAGATGTTTTTATTCCTACTGGTTTAGAAACACAAATAAAGGAAGAGATTATGAAACTAAAAACAATTACTCCAACAACATTATCAATGAAGTATGAGATTAGAGTTTCAACTGCGAAAAAATTACTAGAAAAATACAAGGAGGAAGGTCTTTTAGTTTTAAAGAAGTCAACTCCTAAATTTAAAGTATATATTCCTGCTTGAATTTAAAGATTTTTTATAATATATCTTTCCGATATTGGATTGAAATTAAATTATTCATCTTTCTTATCTTTTTTAATCATTCTGAGAAAATCTATAAAGGCATTTTTTTCTTTAGATAATTCCTTTTCTAAAAATTCTTTTATCTCTTCAGATAATATTATTGCGTTTTTTAGATCGTATTTAAAAAAATAAAAGATATCTTTATCAGATAATTTTCTTTTTGAAATTTTTTTCTTAATTTGTTTAGTTTTATTGGGATCATTTAATATTAAGATATGGTCTTTTCCAATTTTTAAGGCTGATATTAACGCAAGCCAATGATAAGATGAATTAATTGCAATACAATGATTGGGAGATTTCTCAATATGATTTTTGATAGCTTGATATTTTAAGGTAAATCTTTCGCTATTTATGTCTTTCAAATCTTCATTTGTAAAATAAAAAAATCCACTCAAATCACTTAATTCTTGAGAGAGATACTTTCCACCAAATAAACTAAAGAGAATCCTTAATTCATAATCATGTTTTATTGAATAGAGGTGATTCCTAATAATGAAAGGATTTTCTAAACCAGTTTTAAAATAAGAATCTAATGTTTTTTTTCTCAGTTCGCTATTTACAATAAAATCCGTATCTTTCTTTTTTTTAAGTTCAGATTTAATGAGTATTTTAGAATTTTCAAGTAATTCAGGGATTTCTTTTGATAAATGTTCACTTAATTTATTATTTGCGAGTGATTTTAGAAGAAAATATTCAAGTACATACGACCATCGAAATTCTTTTTTGTTATATTTGAGATCTAATACCAGAAATTTCATTTTTTTGAAAAATCCTTCTAAAAATTCTTTTATAGTAGTATTTTTTTCAGGATTAATCAACATTAGAAAAGTTGATAATCCACAACTATTAGGTAATTGAGAATAAATTGGCAAATTATGTGACAGGATAAAAACCTCGAGTTTTCAATAGTAAAAATTCAAAAAATGTTTAATTAATATTTTATAAAATGATATATATTTCGAATTTGAAAATCATGATAGCAAAATGAAGAAATTTCCATTATTTGAATGTGAGTAAAAAAAATTAAGAAAAACTTCCTATATTTAATAATAGAAAATAAAATAAGAAAATTAATTAAACCATATAACACAAGCAGAAGTAGTCTAGTGGTAAGGCGCCGGCCTCGAGATTCTTAGAATCAGGAGAGCCGGTGTGTGTTTCACACGCGGGGGTTCAATTCCCTCCTTCTGCGCATTTTGTGATCATATTTTAGTAATAAAGGTCTGATTATCATGCAAGATAGAAAAAAAATCTTAGTTGTAGGAGAATGCCATATTGACTTGTATTATAAAACACAATTCTTTAACCAACTTATTGAAAGAATTTCAGATAGACTCTTTAGTCTTTATGAAATAAATAAAATTCAATCGAAAAATTCTTTGAAAGAGAGGATTTTAGAGACGATTTTAGATTCACGTAAAAAAAATGAAGGAATTTTTTTTTTAAATCGTGGAGGAAATGGGAATAATTCTGCAGAATTAATGGTAAAATTAGGATTACCTATAAAATTACTAACAATTATCGGAAAAGACGCAAATTGGATATTAGACGAATTGGGAAATATGGGAATTGACATAGAAAATGTATATCAAATTGATAAACAAACCCCAATTAGCACAATTATTGAAGACCCCCCGATTACAAAAATATTTGTATCTCCAAATTTAAAACAAGAAATGAATTTTGATAAGATTGAATTAAATAAGAGTGTTTTACCTGGAAACAAGATCATTTATTTTACACCTATTGCGAAAAAATTTAAAAAGCTCATTAAATTAGCAAAACACCAAAATATAATATCAATATTCACGATAGAATTACAACAAGTAAAATCAATTGAAGAATTAGAAGAAATATTGGATTATAAAATGGATATTATGTTTTCTAATCTTAAGGATTTAACGGAAATATTGGGAACCTCCATAGTAGGTGTTGAAGATGATATTGCAACAGAGAATTTAATTGATAGAATTGATGAAATTATGAAACAATTTTCCCATATAAGGATTTACACATATGGAAGAGAAGGTTCCTTTATAAGGAGCGAACATAATATTAAAATTAAAATCCCAATAATACCAGTTAAAGTTTTAGATCAAACAGGTGCTGGAGATACCTATTCCGCTGGATTTATATCAAAACTTTATAATCTTATTGAAGATTTAAATCATCTCAAATCACTTTATCAACCAGAAAATCGTAAAGAATTATTTGAAGTATTAGAGAATTGCGGAAAATTTGGTACATACACGGCTGCATTTAAAATCTCAAAAGGAGAGAGCCCAAATGAAAAAGAATTAGATAAATTTTTAAAGAGCCAATTTTAAAATCGAGAATTTATGTAAGGATTTGTGAAATAATTTCTTCCATATTATCTCTCTCGGCTTCAATTGCATCTAAAGCGCTAACTGTTTTTTCTAAATCTTTTTCTTCTTCAATTAGGATCAATAAATAAAAATCGAAATTACTTAATTTTAAAACTTCAATAACACCTGAAAAACGTTTTCCACTTGAAAGTGTATCAGAAAATTCATGTTTTTCTTTATTTTCCATTTTTATTTTTTTTAAAACTTCCAAGTATAGATTATAAATTTTCAGTTTATCAATCAACCTTAATGCTGAATAATATTCTCCAACTGTGATTCCCGTAGAATCGATTAAAGAAATGAAAAGAATATTATATCTTTTAGAAATATCTTCGAAATAGCTATAAAGCATCTCAATATTTTCGAAGAGAAACGAGAGTCCAGTAGAAAAAGCATCCATAATACTTTTGATATCATAAATAGATGTTTCAAAAAAATAAATCTGAAATTCTTTATATTTCAATAAATTTTGCTTTAATACCAATGCTCTTTTATTTAATTCTCGATTCTCTTTTATGTCTGGATCAAATTTGTGAAGGAGAATAAGAATAGGAAAATATTCCCGTTGCTCCTTGAAATACTCCATAACTTTATCAAAATAATCCAGTGACTCCCCATAGCGGTTAGGATCTTGGCAATCAATTAAATAAAATAAAAGATCTGTATTTGCTAGATAACGGTGAGGGAATTTTAAATAATCATCTCTATATTGTATCTGACCTCCAAAATCGTGACTAATAATTTCTAAATTTAAGAATTGAAATTCCTCTCGTTCAATTAATCTTGTAGGTTTTAATGCTTTTACTGTGTCTACATAACCAAATTTTTCTTTAATTGATACTATCACTGAGGTTTTGCCTGAATTATCAAGTCCTAAAAATTTAATGGATTTCTTTGGCATTATAATCTTAAAAAAACTTAGTATGATTCAAAATTTTCACTTTACTATTGTAAAATATATATAATGATAATATATATATAATTTCTCATGATTTAGATTTAACCTCCCGAGACTGGAAGGGATAGATAAATTTTATCATTATCAGTTAATTTAGTTTTTTTTCCTTTTAAGAATCGTACACTTCTTCCATTTAGAAGGATTATTATCAAGTCACTTACAAAATTTTGTTTTGTATTTAAAAAATCAGTCCCAATTTTATCTTTATATTCTGCTACAAATTTTGAAATGAGTTGTTTGATATTATTAGCTTCATATTCTAAAACATTCTTTTTAACTCTTAGATAAAAAAGATTTAGTAAATATAGCTGTACTTTAGCCATAATCTTATAAAAAGAGTTTTTTTAACTTTTTAAACATCATTATTATAAAAATTAACCAAATTTTAATTTCCCTATGAATAGATATTGAGTTTTTTAACTTCAAATAATCCTTTTTTGAGATATTTTTCTAAATTCATCGATTCATATAAATCAAAAACTAATTGTTTGTTAAACTCTTGATTGTTAGGGCAATATGGACATTTTTTTTTTGCTTTCAGATTAGGAGAGATTTTATTTAATAAATCTTTAATTTCATTTATTTCTAAACCGATACAAGCTGTGAAAACTGGTAAATCTAAAAATTCATTACTGTACGCTAGGATATCTAATTCTACAGCATTAGGGCAACAATCAATGTTGGTTAAATTGATGCCAGTAGTTAATCCTCGAATTTTAATTTTACCTTTAAAGTGACTAGATTTTAAAAGATTTGATATAATTTTTAATCGAATTAGACTACAAAGAGCGCACATATACTTTTTTTCACTGATTTTGTTATGAATTTTTTTTAAAATAGGATTAAAATTAATTATATTAAGGTCCAAATTTTTATCATTACAGTATGTCCCAATAATCTCCCAATTTTTCAAAATTGAATCTAAATTTTTCTTATTTTCAAATAAATTAAAGATAATCGGGTTTATATTGCAACCACGTTTCATTAATAAGAATGCCGCAAGATAATCAGTTGGTCGTCCAATATCCATATTAATAATATGTTTACCAGGTTCAATTGGAAGACCTCCCCAATCAGTTTTTATAATTCTTGTGAAAATATAAGTAAAATTATCTCGAACTTCGACAAATATTTTCTTTTTGGGATTTGATAAATTAACATTTAGATTTAAATCTTTAAAATAACTTAAAACTGCATCACCACACTGTTCTGCAACATCTTGTGATGTAAATGGATGTTTTCCGGATCTCCTTACTCTTATAGCAAAAGAATCACTTTTTTCTAAAATATCTTTCCCTACTTCAAGAGTTCTATTGATAATATTTTTAATTGTACTTGAGGTTCTTACAGCGGGACTAATTGAGTGAATTCCAAAAACTCTTTTATTTAAAACACTGATAGCCTCTTTTATATCTTCATTTTTAAAGAAAAACAATATTCTTGCAAAATCTTGAGTGTATTGATATTTAGGAAAAGGGATATTATTTTTTGTCAAAGAAAAAATGATATTTTTTGTCAAAGTTTTTATCATTCGGCTTTTTATTTTCTTTGATTTAAGCCAAATTTCATTGTATCGTATGAGTATTAAATTAAAAAGCTTTGAGTTTATGTTTTGCATTTTAATACCTTAATAATTTTTATATATTAATAATTTTATAGTTAATTTGTTTTTAAATAAATATGAAAACAACTTCTATTAAAGTAGCAAATCCAACAATTTCAGAGGGCGTAAAAAAAAGAATTGTGATAATTTCAGATACCCATATAAGTAATAGTGAATCGGATTTTAATTTGACTGCTTTTAGAAAGGGAATAGCCCAAATAAATAAACTTAAAAACATAGATTATTTCATACACCTTGGTGATCTCACTCAAAACGGTACTTTAAATGAATTTGAATATGCAAAAACGTTGATGAATGAGATAAAGCAAAAAATCTCAGTTCAATATGTTATTGGAAATCATGATGCATTAAATGTAGGATATTTACTTTTTGAAGAAATGATTGGAGAGCGACATTTTGAAATTGAAGATGAAAATTTTTTCTTATTAGCGGTAGATTCGACTATACCTGACTTGGCTACGGGTAAGATTAATTTTAGAACAATGATGAGGATAAAAAAGTTATTGTTGGATCGACCTAATAAAATGAAGGTTGTTTGTTTTCATCATCAATTAATACCAATCCCACATACAGGGAAGGAAAGGTCTGCAATCCTTGATTCTGGTGATATGCTTCAAATACTCAAAGAGTGTGGGGTTCATTTAGTTATAAATGGACATAGACATATATCAAATCTTTATACTATTAATTTGGGAGAACAAGATCTTCTAGCTTTTAATTCTGGCACATTTTCCTCTAACAAAACAAGATATAGGGAAAGTTTTACTTATAATATAATAGATATAAATAATGATATTTTTAGATTTAATATAATTCCAATCCTACAACAAGAAAGATTTAAAAAAGAAATTTTTAGAAAAGTATCCACTTACTCCTTGAGAAAGAAGAAAAAAGATGAAAAACCTTTTTGTAAATTAATACACTTTTTTGATTCTTCTCTTTCTCCAGACGATAAAAAAACCGAACAAACCTTTGATAAATTAATTCAAAAAATCAACAATCAAAAAGACATTTCAATTGTTTTACACTCTGGAAATGTAACTAAGAATAGTTATAAAGAAGAATATGAATTTGCAATTGAGAGATTAAAGGGCATAGCATATCCTTACATCATAGTTCCCGGAATAAATGATGTTAAACCAAATGGTTATCAATTATGGCTCAAAAACATTGGTGATTTAGATTCTACTTATGAAGATAATAAATTAGTTGTTTTGGCATTGGATACAACTACATTTAATTCTAAAGTTGGTCGAATTGGACGTCGTAGAATAAAAGAAATTTCAGAACAGACTATGAAAAAATCAAGAGAGAAAGTAATTTGTGTTTTATGTCATCATGAGATAATTCCTACGCCCATGAGTGTTTGGAAAACAGAGTTAATCGATGCAGGAGATGTATTATCAAGATTTTCTTTATCACAGATTGCTTTAATTCTGACCAGCTCATCTGGTTTGTCAATAAATACAAAAATAGATAATTCAATATTTTCTAGCGTATCTAGTTTGAAAAAGGATTATTTCAACGAGATTTTTATAGAAATAGACATATTTAAAGATGGCTTAGTAGAATTATATGAGCATGATTTAACGGAACATAAAATTACAAATATTGGGAGATATTCAATTAATCTATTTACTTAGATTCTTCCAGTAGTTTAGCAGGATGACCACCGTAATTTTTATTTACCTCCAATATTTGTCCTGGTAAAGTATAAGAATGTGCAGTAATCTTTACGTTTTCTCCTACTTGCGTTCCAGGCATTAATACAACCTTAGAACCCATTTCAACATTACTGTTAATTAAGATGCTTTTTAAAAAGAACTTATCCTTTTCAATTCCATATGAGAGTATTGTGCTACTAATCCCGCAAATTACATTATTTCCAATAGAAATAAATTCTGAAGATATCCAACATTGATCACAAGATGTATTCTTTCCTATTCTAACTCCAAAAATCCTTAAAACAAATTTATTTTTTAACCATGGCAAAGGATTTGTTCCAGCTACATAAAGTGGCCACTTTTTTATCAAATTTCTAATATTCCAAAATAAATAATCCTTATCTTTAATGTCTCGTTGGAAGATTCCTTCTTTTGGTTTGTGAATTAAATTAACAATCATAATAAAAATTTTGGAAACAAGAAGTGAGCTAAGTAACAGGATATAAATTCCAGCTATGATATTAAGTGGAAAGAAAATCCAAAATAACCAAATCCAGCCAGATACCCAAAAAAGTGTAAAATAATAATTTTCGAAAATTGTTAATGGAATAAAACTAAGAAATATTATTATAAAATAGATAACTAAATATTTTTTCCTAATTCGTGCATCTACTGGAGTAGGAGAAGCAAGCTTCATGCTAGTTGGACCACTCATTTTTTTTTCACCTACTGATCCTTACCTTTTTGTGGGTTTTTTTTTTATATTGTTCAACTCCAAGCCTTGTCAATTTATTCTCAGTCTCCTCAATACTCATAATTGGAAAACTTTTAGAGACGGGAACACCAATATGAATTTTACCTCCTTCTAATGCTTGTCCAATTTTTGTTATACTATTGGCTCCTAAAATTGTTCCTTCTTCTAAAGTGGTTCCTGGAGAAACAATTGTTTGGGGTCCAATAATGCAATTTCTTCCAATTTCGACACGCTTTATTATTAGTTTATCATTGTATATTAAATGCGAGTGAATTATAGTATTAAGGCTCGTCATTGTATGATCTCCGATAGTAATAAATTCTGGATCAACCCAACCATCATAAATACATACATTTCTTCCTAATTTTACTCCAAAAATTCTATACACAGCAATATCTAACCACGGAAGAGGGAGTGCTCTTACTGACCAAAGAGGAAGATAAGTTATCCAATATCTGTACCTCCAAAACTTCCAATCTTTACTATTTCGCTCAAATATTCCCTCTTTAGGGGGATAGACTTTATTTACTAATCGTAATAATAGAAATGCAATAAAAGTAATAGAAAATGTAAATAAATACAAACAACTATATACAGATAATGGAACCAATAACCATAGAATCCAAAACCCTTGAAGCAAATAATCAATTAACCATAAACTTGTATAGATTACAATAGAAATACCACAAATAAATTCAATTAATAAAAAGAATGATGCTTTATCCTTAAAAATTCCAGAAGTTGATATGATCAAAACATTTTTGTTCTTTAATTGCACCATTTTGAAGATCATATACAGTTAATTTTTTTAATATAAAATATTTTTTATAGTATAAAAGATATCCAAAAATTTTTTTTTCAAAATTATAATTAAGAAGAACATATTTAAAATATTTAAATTAATATTACTAAGTATATCGAAATATATAAAGTAATCAAGGTGAAAAACAATAAGTATTAATTGGGCTGCAATAGAAGCAAAACCAGATAAGGCACAAAAGGTTCAAGGGCAAGTCTTATTGGATTTACGAGCAAAAGTGAATGATTTAGAAAAGCAATTAGCTACTACTAAAACGGAATTAGATAAAAAAATTAAAGAATTAAAAGCAACTAATGATAAATTATCATCGACGGAACAGAGTTTGAATGAAACTAAAGAAAAATTAAGTTCTACAGAATCAAAATTGAGTACTCTAAAAGGAGAAAAGGAAACAGCAGATAGTAAAATTATTGAACTTGAATCAAATCTACAATCAACTAAATCTGAATTAGAAAAAGCGAATGAAAAGAGTTCTGATTTAGAAAATGAACTAGGGGATGCTAAAACAAAAAACACAGAATTAGACGGAAAATTAAATAATGTGTCTGGAACTGTTGCTGATTTAGAAAAGGAAATATCACAAAAAGATAAAGATATAGAAGAACTTAAAAGTAAATTAGAAAAAGAAGGAGAAGAACTTAAAATTAATCTCGAGGCAAAAACAAATAAAATCAAAGAACTTGAAACTGAAATTGCTTCTAATCATGATAGAATTAATGAATTAACAAATGATTTGAATGAAAAGGAAAGTCAATTGACTGCTTTAACAACTTCTCTCACACAGAAAGATGACGTATTGGCTAAGGCTGCTGAGCACTTAGAGGAGGTTGAGTCTGAATTAAGTGAGTTAAAGCCACCAGAGATTAGCGCAGCTGGAGGTTTTTCGAGTGAAGAGAGAATTATCTGTCCTATGTGTGGCGGAAAGTCAATTAAAGAGGTTGAAGATAAGAGTAAAGTGCTGTCTTATGTTGGTCATATTCCGTTGTACGCCAAGAAGCGTATTTGCAAACAGTGTGGCTACGAATTTTAAGATTTCTTTTTTCTATTTATTTTTTTTAATGTTTGGCTTATTTGCATTAATTTAAATCATCCTATGAAGATTTAATGAAATATTTGAAATTATGTTCTTTGCAGATTTTTTATCAAAAATAAAAAATTTTAATTTTTTTTAATTTAAGTAACAGTTTAAAAATAAAGTAATTTGAATAAGATGCAATATAAAACAAAAATTTTTTTCACTTCAAATGTATTTTCTGATACCGAGATCGGTAAAAATACAAAAATAAGTAAAAAATATCGAGAAAAAATAGTGGAATTATGGGATATTCTAAGAAAGAAAGCAGAATTAAACATCTTCAATGGACGCTTTCCTTCAGAATCTCAAATATATAGTGAAATAAAAAATTTTAATCCTGATATTATTGGATGTCATTTAAGTCATAAATTAGCAACAGATATTCTTGAAGATTCAGAAATATTTGCAATTGCTACTGCGACAATGGGATATAACCATATTGGGAGGATTTCTGGAGATAAAATTTTAATATCTCATACTCCAGGTGTTCTTTTTGAGACTGTAGCAGATTTTACAATAGCAATTATTATGACAAACCTTAGAAACTTAGTTGATTTACATAATTTTGTATGGACTGGAAAATGGACAACAGAAGAGAAGTGGGACCTCGACCAAAAACTGTGTTCAATAATTAATATTAAAACACTGGGAATTATTGGTTTAGGTCAAATAGGTCAAGAGGTAATAAAAAGATTATATCCTTGGGGAGTAAAAATATGGTATAATGATATATTCAGAAATAAAACGATGGAAGAAAAATTTCCGGGAATAAAATTTATTGATAATTATGAAGAGATTTTTACTAATTGTGATATTATTTCACTTCACATTCCTTTAATGGAAAAAACTAAAGGAATTGTCAATAGAGATTTACTAAAATTAATGAAAAAGGATGCGGTTTTAGTTAACACCGCACGAGGTGAAATAATCAATATTTATGATCTTTTAGAATTACTAGAAAATAGAGAGATCTCGATAAATTTGGCGTTTGATGTTTTCGAACCAATTGAACCAATTCAACCTAAAATCTTAGAACGTTTTAAAAAAATAAAAAAAGAAAATCCTAATTTGCGATTTACTTTTATACCTCATAATGCAAGTGCAGATGCAGATACCAGGGCTAAAATGAATGTTATGTTTTTGCAAGATATTATAAAAATCATTGAATCTAAAAATTTAGATGATTTAGAAGAGGTCCATATTATCCCCGAACAAAAGAAAAGAAAAAATGAAATTGATTTTCGAATTAAAAAATATTGGAAAAAAAAGGCTTGAAAAAATTATGAATATAAGAACATTTATTGCATTTGAATTAAGAGATGATAAAACAATTAGGAGTTTATTTGATTTCTCTTCTAAATTAAAAAATATTCAAACAAAAATTAAGATAGTTGAACCAGAAAACTATCATATTACAATGAAATTTCTCGGCAATATTGAAGAATCTCAAGCTAAAGTGATATATAATTTAATTACTAATCATATCAATAATGAATTTTTTAAAGAGGGATTAAAAAAATATTCGCTAAAAGGGGTTGGGGAATTTAAAGGATATAGTACAATTTGGGTTAGGTTGATTGGGGATATTCAATTTTTGCAAGAGATTAAAGATACCCTTGAGAATTTGTTAAAAAGCCAACTCAATATTGAAAAAGATAAAAGGGAAATTTTTAAACCACATTTAACTATTGGGAGATTAAAATCTAATAAAATTAATTATAAAAATTTTGATGATTTTAAAAATTTGATTAAGCAGAATAAAAATTTAGATTTAGGTGAATTCACAATAGATAAATTAGTGTTAAAAAAGTCAGATCTCACTCCAAAAGGCCCGATTTATTCAACCTTATCGTATTAATTGAAGTAGAATTGCATTATGAGTGTTCCAGAGAAGAAAATAAGGGCAATAGCATGGGATTTAGACGGGACTCTCGTATATTTTAATATAGACTTTATTCAAGCGAGAAAAAACGTTATTGAAGTTTTCACGGAAAATGGAGTAGACCCTTCTGGTTTAAGTATTCAAAAACCAATAATAAAAAATGTGAACATTGGAAAGGAAAAATTAAAAGAATTGAAAATTTCTGAGAAAAAAGAAAAAAAAATATTAAAAAAAGTTGAAAAATCTATCATTAAATTAGAGGCTCAGGCAGCAGAAAATGCGAGAATTGTTGATGGAATTAAGGAGATTTTAGAATTTTGCCATCAAAAACAATTAAGACAAGTAATCTATACTTTAAATACGAATTTAATCGCTAAAAATACTTTAAAAAAGGTAAAGATATTAAAATATTTCGATTTTATTGTTGGTAGAGATGATCTATCTAATCCAAAACCTCATAAAGATCATCTAATCTATATTTGTAATAAATTGAATTTATCTAATAAAGAATTATTAATTATTGGGGATAATTCACGTGATATTGATGGTGCAAACAATATGGGTGCGCCATCTATTGGAATTTTAACTATTAGGTACTCAGAAAAAGATTTAAAAGGAGCAAATTTTATAATAGAACAGAATAAAATTGCTCAAGATTTAAAAAAAGCAATAAAAACTTTTTTATAGATATCTCAATTCAAATATCTTATTAAAAACAATAAATAAAAAATTTTTAAAAAAGTACAAAAATGAGCTCGATTAAGAGATTGGTATTGGATGTCCTAAAACCTCATCAACCAAATATAGATATATTAGCTACAGAATTAATGAATCTCGACCTTATAAAAGGAGTTAAAATAAAAGTCGAGGAGATTGATGAAAAAACAGCTTCAGTAAAAATAACAGTTCAGGGAGAAAAATTGGATCTAAAAGAAATTATTGAAAAATTAGAAAGTTTAACATGCGCTGTGCACTCTGTTGATGAAGTGTGGAGCGGGGATTATCAAGAGAAGGTAACGCGAACATTGAAGTACTAAATAATAGAAAATATTTGAAGAATTTTTTTTTTGTTAAATGACTGAACCAAAAATCGCAAAAATAGTAAATGAAAGTGGCGAAATCTCTGATGATTTAGATTATGCCTTAGCTAATTTTTTATTAGCTCAAAGAGGGGCAGGATTTACAGCTTGTCGTCCGCAATTAGTTGAATTAGAAGATCAAACTAAGGCGATAAAAATGATGATAGACCATACTTACATTGGAAAGGATAACAATGTCTATGGTTTGGGAATTGTAGGTTACATTTATATTTCAACAACAGATTATTCAATTATTTTTTGCACTCCCCTTGGGGAGATGGAAGTAAATATTCAAGTCCTTAAGGATTCTGGAGTTGAAGCCCAAGTAAGACCAAAAGGAAAATATTAAGTATTGAAACAAATAAATTTTATCAATAGTCTTTTTTTCCAAAACTTTTATGATACGGCTTAAATAAAATAAAAATTGACTAAAAATCTTGTGAAAATTGATGTCTAAGAATAAAAAAGTGGAATCAGAACATACTGAAAATGTTGATGTACAAATTCTTGACTTTTTATTGGAAGAAGGAATATTAAGAAAAAAATTACCCTTAAGACCAAAAATTGAGTTTGGTTATGAAATTGCATATCCACCAGATCCTAGAGGAAAGAATCCTAATACTAAATTAATGGTGATAATTAAACCAAAAGAAAAAGACTATATAATAATTCAAATTGCAACTCAAATTTCCGAACCACATGTAAAAGCTTTAAATTCCTTGCCAGAAGAGAAAAAATTTTCTTTTTTTATAGATTTGAAAAAAGCATTATTATTAAGAAATTTAATGTATAATATCGATATTCAAAATTATAGATATCTTATTTCCGACCAGATCTTCATAGAAAAAAACAATAAGATTTCAAAGAATGATTTATTTAAAGGTATTAAAAATGTTTTTAATATTGCACTTTATGCTAATATTTTATTAGGGGAACTCTGTTCAGGAAAGATTGATAAATCGATTTTTGAAAAAGGAAAAGGAAACTCATCAGATCCAAGTTTTTCATTATATTCATAATATCTTAGGTTTTTTATAAAATGTTTAATCGCTGGCTTCAAGTTATTGGAAAAATAGATTATGTTAGAAAAAAAGATCGACCAGATGTTAAGTGTATATTATGCTCTGTCAGGGATGATGATGAACGGGTAAAGATTTTTAAAATTTATCAAGATGATATAACTTTTGTTTCGCTTAATGCCTTTCCTTATAATCCTGGGCATTTATTAGTAGTACCCAATAGACATATTAAATCTTTTAGAGAATTAACTAAGGCTGAAATAATTCATATCTCTAGATTAATTCAAGGACTTCAATTATTAATGATCGATCTATTTAATAATACTGGATTTAATATAGGAATAAATGAGGGTCCCAATTCAGGTGCAAGCATAGAACATTTTCACTATCACATAGTTCCAAGATATAATAATGAATTAGGATTTATCGATCTTATTTCAAATTCTCGTATAGCAATTGAAGGGCTAGAGTCTGTTTTAAAACGTTATAAAGAAAAGATTAACGATTATATTAATAAAGAACACTTTAAGAATTTTAAATAAGAAAAAAAAATAGAATTTAAATAAAACTTTTTTTTAATACTTTATTATTGAATTTATTTATCTTGAAGCATTACGAATATCAGCTGCCGTGACTCTCTTTCTTTTCGCTTTTTTCGTAAAATCAATTGCATCTTTTGTAACTGTTGCTGCTCCTTTTTCTAAATATTCAATCAATTTATCAAGAGCTTCTGCAGCCACTAAATTGGCTCCTTCCGCTTTCATTAAGCGCCTTATAGGAGCTTTTGCGATATAAGAGTCTCTTTTTTTAGCGGCTGGTTTCTTTTTAGCCATAATTTTTTCCTCCACTAATATTTTTAAATATAAAAAAATTTTTATATTTAATATAACCTACATCTTTCTAATATATAAACATTTTGTTTCGAATTTATATTAACTTTAATTTCTGAATATATTTTTCATTATTAGTAAAAAAAATTGATACAAGTAAATACCGACAAAATATTAAAAAAAATAAAGAAATTTGATTTAATTTTTGAAATCCTTTTTATGGATGTAGAAAAAATTTATTAAAAATTTGAAAAAAGTTCGAATTTATTAACTATTTATAACTAATACAAATGTAAAATTATTTGATTTTAATAAATTAAAATTCTTCTTCAAATTTATTTTTTTAAATAATTTAACCAATTTTGAAATAAAATTTGAGTAAAAAATTAAATTTAATAATGTTATCTGAGATTATTTATTTAACTATTGAATACGGATTGATGTCTAATCATTGAAAAGCCCGAGAAGATAAGTTTAAATTTTGATAACATCGTAAAAAAATTAGAGAAATTAGATCATTTCACAAAAAATGATGCTAAAGTCTTTTTAACTTTAGCTCAATATGGTTATCTAAGTCCTGCGGAAATCTCTAGGTATTCTTCGGTTGACCGAGCAAGAGTATATGACTCTTTGAATAGATTGGTTGAGAAGAATTTTGTACAAAGGGAACCTATTAAAAGGGGGGCAGGGTATAAAGCTAAACCACCTTCCAGCGTCTTTTCAATTATTCGGGAAGAATTAAGGAATAAAATTGAGATTACCACCGATATTGAGAAACAAATAGAAAGTTTAGAACCACCAGTAGAAAAGACAGAATCTAGGGTTTGGAGTATATATTCAAAGGAAAATATTAGAGCTAGAATTATAGACCTAATTGATAAATCACGAGAAAGAATCTATTTTATAATTACACCAGATCTAATAATGGGTGATGAAGGATATAAATGGTTACTTGATAGAATTTATTTTAAAAAATTTAAAGATGAGGAGATTGAAATAATTATTGCATTAAATGTAACTTCCAAATTATTGGATGATCTCAAAAAATTATTACAAATAGGCATCAAAATATATAAAACAGTTAGCTCAAATATTGTTCCTTTTGGACTTTTAATTGCTGATAATGAATTTTTATTAACAACCTTAGATAAACCAAAAGAATTACCGGAATATAATTCGGGACTATGGTTGGAAGGTGGTGATAAAGAACAAGTAATTGGATATGTCCATTTATTTAACCATTTTATTAGTGCAGAATGTAAAGAAGGAACAATAATAAAAAAATCAAGACTTAATTAAAAAATTTTAAAAAAAAGAGTTAATGAAAATTGACAAATTATAAAGCAAAAGTAATAATGGCTGGTTCTTATCGGGTTGGAAAAACATCCCTAATTGTAAGATATTGTGATAACACTTTTTTAGAAGAATATATCCAAACTATTGGGGCAAATTTCTACATAAAAGAAATTGATCAGAAGGTTTTTACAAATTCAAATATTAATTTAACGCTTTTTTTATGGGATATATGCGGGCAGATTGATAAATTATTTGTTACTGAGTATTATTTTCAAGGTGCGGCGGCAGCTATCATTGTTTTTGATTTAACTAATGAACAAAGTTTTAAAGATTTAGATTTTTGGATTAAGAAAATAAGAGATCTCTCGGGAGATATTCCATTTATAATAGTAGGAAATAAAATAGACCTAGAGAATGAGAGAAAAATTTCTAAAGATATTGGAATAAAAAAGTCATCTGATTATAATGTAAATTATATTGAAACTTCTGCCAAGAAGGATATTAATGTTAACACAATTTTTAATGATATTTCGAAAATGATTATAGCAAGAGTATAGTTTTAAGAATTATTATTGTTTTTAAATATTCCTTTTTTATTTTTATTAAATATGAATATTCTTATTATCCCTGTATCTCAACTAGATCAAGCTAAGATAAGATTACGTGACATTTTTTCTAAAGAAAAGATAAAAGAATTCACTTTAGCAATGTTTAAAGATATTTGTCAAAAAACTTTGGATATAGATTGTTTTTCTAAAAAGATAGTATACTGCAATACGCAAGAAATATTAGACGTTTCACGAGATTATGGTTTTATTCCAATTAAAGAAGAGAGGAGTAAAAAATCTGCTGATTTTAATAATGTTATTACTGAAATTAATGATATTGTTGTAGAAAAATTTGATCCAATCAGTACATTAATTGCATTTGCGGATATAATCCTAATTTCACCTAAAAATTTCTTGGAGATAAGTGAGCTATTAAAAAAAAGCCAGTTAGTGATATGTCCATCAGTAAATTCATTGGGAATATCTTTAATTGGCAGATCACCTCCAAAAATTATTAAAACTTGTTTTTCAAATTCAAAAAACTCATCATTAATTGCTCAAATGGAATTAATAAAAAAGAAAGGATTAAAGAAAGTAGTGTTATATGATTCATTTAGAGCTGGCTTTGACGTCGATATTAAAGAACAAGTAATTTTAGGTTATGAGTTTTTGAAAATATTCAATCTTACGGATACAGAAACTTACAAATTTTTAAAACGGAATTTGAAAGAAAGTATAAGGCACAATAAATAAAGTTGTTTAAATTATTCCTTAAAAAGTAAATGTTATTGCAATTTTAATTTTCTTATCGGTTATATCTTCCACCATTTTACTGAATTTTTCACGTTCTTCTTTTAATTTTTTAAGATACGAGTGGTAATCATCATTTTTCTTCTTAAAATCGTTTTCTAAATGATCTTTTTTCAAACTTATTGTAGCAATTTTCTCTTTTAATTGGGTAATATTTTTTGAGAGTCCAATATCATTGATCTGTTTTTCTGAATTTCTAAATTCTTCTTGTAAATTTTTATATTTTTCAATATTTTCTTTTAATTCATTTCCTGAAAGAATTTGATTAATTTGTTCTATAGTAGTTTCCTTTTTGGTTGTTTTTAAATTTAATTCATTAGATTCTAAAGTTAATCTTAATTGTACTAATAAATCAGACAATTTTCTTAGATCTTTGCTATCTTTACATAAATTGGCAATAGGATCTTTAAGAAAATCTTTGATATCATCTATGGAAATATTTCTTAATTTAATATTTCCCCTTTCTATCTCAACTCGTAATTTTTTTAATGCCTTTTTGAATTTCAAATTATCATTTATATCTATTTTTAGATTAAATAAAGAATTGTTCAAATCTAATTGTTTTTTGAAAAGTACATGATCTTCAAACTTTATTAATTCATTTTTCAATGATTCTAGTTGTATCGCCACATCTTCCTTTTCATTGCCTATTTCATTTATTGATATTTTAGTATTTTCAATATTGTTTTTTATTGCAAATAATTTTGGCATCTTATTGATCAAATTTTCAGCTTCCCTAATTTTTTTATATTTTTCTCTCAAGAATTTATCTAGTATTCCACCTTTTTGGCCTAATTTTCTTGTATAGTAATGTAAATCTTTTATTTCTACTTGAAAATCCCTTTGGAATTTAGGAATGGTTTTTTTACTAATATCTGTTATTAATTCAAATAATTTTTTAATTTCTTTTAATAAACTAGAGAGTTTTTCATAGGTCATATCTTCCGGAATTTCAATAACATTAATATCTTTTTTAACTCTCTCTGTAAAATAAGACAGTGATTTATATGCCTTTTGGTCTAGATTCTCTTTGGCTTCGGATTTTTCCATTCTATCTATTGATTTTTTTAAGTCAATTAGACTATCATCAATGCTATCAATTAACTTCTGGGCTTTTCCTTTAACTTTAGAAAATATCTCTTCCAACTTGGTATCATACCATTCTTCAAAATCTTCAATATTAATTTCAGATATTCTTACTTTTCACCCTTAATTGGATTAATAATTTTTTTATTATTCATATATTTTTGTAAGACTTTTGGGATATTTATAGAATTATCCTCATTTTGATAATTTTCCAATATACAACATATAGTTCTTTCTGTCGCTATTGCAGTAGAATTTAATGTATGGATTATTTTATATCCTTTAGGATCACCTAGCTTCCCAAATCGAATATTTAATTTTCTTGCTTGATAATCCAAACAATTGCTACATGACCCTAGTTCTCTATATGCATTTGAAGCGGGAAACCATCCTTCAAGGTCGTATTTTTTTGCAGCGTTATCATTCATTTCTCCAGAAGCAATATTTACAATTCTATATGGAATTTCTAGTTGTTTGAAAAGATCTTCAGTATTTTTGTTTAATTCCTCATGATAATTCCAAGAATCTTCGGGTTTGCAAAGAATAAATTGTTCAATTTTTTCAAATTGATGGACGCGAAAAATTCCTAATGTATCCTTACCATGAGCCCCAGCTTCCCTTCTAAAACAAGTAGAGATTCCGGCATATTTTAAAGGTAATTGGTCATTATTAATTACTTCATTTTGATGATATGCAGCAAGCGTTTGTTCAGCTGTAGCAATCATATATAAGTCTTGATCTTGAATCTTATATAATTGTTCTTCAAAATCAGCTAATTCTGATGCTGCTTTAATTGAATTATATTTGATGAAAAATGGGGTCCATAATGCTATAAAACCTTTTGAAATTAAGAAATCTAAAGCAAATTGCATTAATGCAAGATTCATTACAGCTATATCATTTTTTAGGAAATAAAATCTGGAACCAGAAATTTTAGATGCCCTTTTAATATCTGCACCATCAATAAGTTCAATTAAATTAACATGAGAAAGCGGATTAAATGAGAACTTTGGTAAATCACCAACAGCTCTGACCAATTCGTTTGAATCTTCATTCTCACCTACAGGAACACTTTCATCAATTAAATTTCCAACTTTATAACGATACTCTTCTCGTTTTTCTAATAATTTATTAACTTCATTTTCAATACTTAGAATTAAATTTCCAATTTTTTTTGAATTCTGAATAGTTGGTTCGATCTCTTCTGGGGATTTTTGGGCTAGCTTCATTGCAGATATGTCCTGAGAGAAGATATTTCTTTGACGTCTTAATTCGTTTAATTGTTGTAATTTTTTTCTATAAGTTGTATCATACTCGATAACTTTATCAACTACATTCGTATTTTTAAAGCGTTTTTTCTCGGATTCATATATCAAATCAATGTTTTTACGAAATTTCTCAATATCAAGCATTTTTTGTAATTGACCCAACTTTCAATATCTTAATGAATTTTTTTATTAATTTTTCCTTTATTATAATATTTAGTATTAGTAGTAAGTTATTGATAAGTTATATTTATTTTATTCAACAACTAAAACATTTCACAAAAATTATTGATTTTAATAAGAGATTAAGGAACAAATAGTAATAAAAAAATTACTTTTTTTCGTTATTAATTCTTTTGCTTAGAGTCGCTCTAAGATAAGCGGTTTTAATTTTTTTTTCGGATAATCCTACCTTTTTAGCAATTGATTGGAGTAGGATCCTATTTTTTTTGCCTTTCAAGCTTTCCCTTTCCATAAATCTGTTTACAAAAGCTTCAATTGGGTCGTCTTCTAAACTCATTGTTAATTATAAAAATAAATAAATAAAGATAAATTTAATTTTTCTTTTTCTCAATTACAATTTTTATATTAAATCAAATTTTAAAAGAAAAACAATTTACATTATTTAATTTATAAAAAGTAAAAAACAGGTGAGTAATTAAGGGGAGAATTATGGAACAAGTTAGCATTGGAGTTTATGTTTGTGAGTGAGGGGTAAATATAGGGGGTTACGTAGATTGTGAAGCATTAAGAGACTTTGCAGAAACACTACCAAATGTTACAGTGTCTAAAGTAAATAAATTTACGTGTTCAGATCCAGGTCAAAAAATAATTAAAAATGATATTCAAGAGTTGGACTTAAAAAGAGTAGTAGTGGCGTCATGAACACCAAAAATTCATGAACCTACATACAAATCATTATGTGCTGAGTCCGGATTAAATCCAAATTATTTTCAAATGGTAAATATAAGAGAACATTGTTCTTTTGTACATCAAGATAACAAAGAAAAAGCGACTCAAAAAGCAAAAAATTTAATTCGAGCAGGAGTAAATAGAGCACGTCTTTTAGAAACTGTGCCAATCAAAGAATTGAGCGTTGAAAAATCCGCGTTAGTTATAGGAGCTGGTATTGCTGGGATGAATGCTGCGTTAGATTTAGCAAATCATGGTATTAAGGTATATCTAGTTGAAAAAGAACCAACAATAGGCGGTAGAATGGCACAGTTAGATCGAATATTTCCAACAGATGATTGCGGAATATGAGTACTAGCACCAATTATGGTTAATGCATCAAAACATCCAAATATTGAATTAATGACATACTGTGAAGTTGTCGAATTTGGTGGATTCGCTGGCAATTATGAAATAAAAATTCTTAAAAAACCAAGATATGTTGATGAAAACAAATGTACGGGATGCGGTTTATGCACCACTAAATGTCCAATAGATGTACCAGATGAATTTAATAGAGGAATTGGGCAGAGATCTGCAATTTATATTCCATTTCCACAAGCAGTCCCGATTCTTGCTTTAATTGATAAAGAAGTATGCATTGACTGCAAACTTTGTGAAAAAAATTGTCCTGCTGAAGCAATTGATTATGAACAACAGCCAGAATATATCGATATTAAAGTGGGGGCTGTTATAATAGCAACTGGTTGGGATGAATATCCAATTATTGAAAGTAATGAGTATGGTTATGGAATCTATCCGAATGTAATAACCCAAATAGAATTGGAAAGATTATTAAGTCCAATCGGTCCAACATATGGTCATGTCCATAGAATTTCCGATTGTAAAACACCTAAAAATGTTGCTATGTTTCAGTGTGTTGGATCACGGAATTTAAAAGCTAATATATATTGTTCGGGTGTTTGTTGCATGGTTGCAATGAAAAATGCCCAACTTTTAAAACAAGAATATCCAGATATGGAAATCACAATTTTTTACATTGATATTAGAGCGACCGATAAAGGGAATGAAGAGTATTATACCGCAGCGAGAAAAGCAGGAGTTAATTTCATAAAGAGTAATATTTCACGAGTGTATGAAGATCCGAAAACAAAAAATTTGAAATTTTTGGTGCAAGATTCTTTAAGAGAATCATTGGGCATTCAAGAGATGGAATATGATTTAATTGTTTTATCTACTGGAATCAATCCATCAAAAGGAACAAAAGAAGCCATTGCAGTATTGGGATTAGACAAAGGACCAAATGGATTTTTATCAGAAATTCATGTATGTCTCGCACCTCAAGAGACCAATAAGCGGGGTATATATATTTGTGGTTGTGCTGCAGGTCCAAAAAATATTCCTTATTCCGTATCTACTGCGTTAGCAGCTGCGAGTAAAGCATCGGCTCTAGTATTATCAGGCAGAATAAGACAAGAATTAATGATTCCGGAAGTTGATCAGAATTTATGTATGGGATGCCACCGGTGTGAAAAATCATGTTTCTATCACGCTATTAAAGTAAATGAAGATGGTGTAGCCGAAGTTGATGAATTAAATTGTAAAGGATGTGGATTGTGTGTAACAATCTGTCCAGCTAATGCATTAGATCTAAAATATTATAGGAATAATCAATTTAGAAGTGAGATATATGGAATCTGTGGAAATAATTATTCTATGGAGGATACAGTTTAAATCTAAGTAAATAATAAAAAATGAGGGGTTTAAAAAAAATGGAAAGTAAAATAATAAATCAAAATCCTAAAATTATAATGTTTGCTTGCGAAAAATGAGGCTATGCAGCTGCAGATTTAACCGGAACTTGTAGAAAACAATATTCATCTGATATCTATATAATAAGAGTGAAATGTACAGGACGTGTAAGTTTGGATATAATCATAGAATCACTTCTCAATGGGGCAGATGGAGTTGCAATAGTAGGTTGACATGAGCATGAGTGTGAGTTCGGAGATGGTAATATGAATACATATAAGCATATTAAATTTTTAAAAAAACTTTTCAAACATATCGGAATATCTGAAAATAGAGTTGAATATTATTTTGTATCTGCTGCAGAGGTGGAAAATTTTCTTAATGCTACTACTGATATAATAGATAAAATAACAAAATTGCCTCCTTTACCAAAAAAATCTGAATAGAATGACCTTCATAAAAAAATTTTAGTTATGAAGTGACTCTCCTTGCAAGGGATCTCGGATTATTTTATATATAAATATTTAATTTGAAGAAAAATGAAAGTGCAAGAGAATATTAATAGGAATGTTTTAAATGATGCATTAAATGTTATGAAATCATATAGATTTAGAAATCTAATTGATTCTAAGGAAGACATTTTAAATTCAGGAATATATTCAGAAGAGGAATATTACGATTTCATTTTTACATTGTACGATGAAGACAAATTAAAATATTCTCTCTTTAATTTTTTAAAAAATAAAGAAATTGCTTTTATTAAAGATTTAAAAGAATTTGGTAAAGAATTTAATCATGATTTAAAAAAGATCTTGAGCTTATGTTATCTTTTAAAATATGAAAATTTAATTGAAATTAAAAAAAATGAAAATACTTCAGAATTAGAAATTAATATTAAAAATAAGGATTTTATTAAAGTTAAACCAATATATGAACCTGTCAAGGTTATATTTGATTCAAAAATATGTTCTGGTTGTGGAATTTGTCAAGGAATTTGTCCTGTTGATTGTATAAAAATTGATAACGGCGTTGGTATTATTGATGATGAGAAATGTATTAGTTGCGGGTTATGTTATACAGTTTGTCCAAGGTCATACTTACCAATAGACATTTTAAACATATATATCTCTAATTCAAATAAATTTAAAAATCAATCAGATATTGGAGAATATTTGGAAGCATATTCTGCAAAAACGAAAATTGATGAGATATCCAAAATTTGCCAAGATGGTGGAATTGCAAGTTCTATTTTATATTATTTATTTGATACCCAACAAATTGATGGTGCAATTGGGGCTGGTATGAGTGAAACAATTTGGAAGCCAACACCACTTTTAATTAAAAATAAAGATGATATTAAAAAAACCTCAGGTACAAAATATGCAAATAATCCTAATTTGCAATTATTAAATCAGCATATAGATTGTGAAAACTTGGCTGTAGTTGGAACTCCATGCATGATGCAAGCATTACTAAAATCTCATATTTATAATTTTAAAACTCCTAACCTAGATAAGATAAAATATAGAATTGGAATTTTTTGTATGGAAAGCTTTCCATATGAAAGTATTTTAGAAATTGCAAAAAGATTGTCTGTAGAAATTAATGATATAAAGAAAATGGACATAAACAAAGGAAAATTCTTTTTATATCCAAAAACTGGAGAAACTAAAAATATACCAATTAAAGAAATAACTTCATTGGCTAGAGAAGATTGCGAATATTGTTATGATTTAACATCAGAATCTGCTGATATTTCTATAGGCTCAATTGGGTCTCCAGCAGGGTGGTCGACTGTTTTAGTCAGAACAAAAGTTGGAAAGGAAATTTTTAAGGGATTAGTCGATAAAAATTATATCGAATGGAAAGATCTTCAAGATGTTCAGCCAGGTTTAAACTTATTATTAAAAATTGCTAAGACGAAAAGAAAGAATTGTACTGAACACATTAATAAGGTAAAAATGGAGAAAGAGTATATTCCTCAATATTATTAAACAAAATTATGATAAGAATTATTAGAAATATTGAATTATCTTATAACTATTACAAGAATCTCTAATTATTACTGAAGTAATATCTCTTTATCACGATATATCATTCCAAGGAAAGAGACTAAATCCATTACTTTTAGTTTTAAATCTCTATTTTCTTGTAGATAGCAATTAAAATGAGTTAAACATTTTGGACACGTTACTATCAAAAATTCGGCACCTGTATCAATAGCTTCATTAATTCTTTGACCTTGCAGTAGTTTTGAATAATTACTGCAAGAGATAAAGGCAGAAACTCCACAACAATTTGCATCTTGCCTGTTATTTATCATTTCTATTAATTCAATATTTGGTAAATTATTTAATATATCACGGGGGGCATCATAAACATTACTCAATCTGCCAAGTCTGCAGGGATCGTGGTAAGTTATTTTAATTTTATCCTGATTAGATAATTTCAAATCATCTAATAATCTTTCTTTTTGTATGTATTCGCTAATGTGATATACTTCAAAATCATATTCATTATCATCTTTAAAAAAGTCTTTATATACATACTTCCACATATAGTAACCTTCAGCACAGCTGCATATTATGGTTTTTACTCCTGCATCTTTATATAATTTTACGTTATATTTTGCTAGCTTTTCGAAAGTATCAAGATCTCCAGTCCAATAACAATCATGTCCACAACATCTCTCATCAGCTAAAACCACTGGAGTGATATTATTTAGGTTTAGAATACCAATAGTCGTTTTGGGAATATTAAGATAATCAATATTGTTATGGTAGAGTGGAAATTGACATGTTCCATAGTAATGTTTTGGTTTTTGGGAATTATTAGATGAATCATCATTTTTTTTATAGGGGATATCACAGTTAGAACAACTATTACAATTTAAGCATCGATTTGCTTCTTGAATTGCAATTTCTTCGGTAAATTCTAGTTCAATTTCATTAAAAGTGCTACATCTTTCTTCTATAGGGATAATAGGCAGATCATTTCTCTCTTCGAATATAACTTCCTTCTTTGGGATTGGTGATGTTTTAAATTGCTCTCTTTTAAATCTGTTTTCTCCTATATCAATCCCTCTTAGATATCGATCAATAGAAATTGCTGCTTCATATCCATTAGCTATTGCTCTAATTGCTATTCCTTGACCCTCTGTAACATCTCCTCCAGCAAAAACACCAAGGATATTTGTTTCTAAAGTAGAGTCATCGAATTGAATTTTTCCTCTTTTATTAATTATCAACTCATTTTGAGCTGCCTTTAGGAGAGAATAATCAGCTTCTTGACCTATTGCTAATATTAACACATCAAGTTGTATTTTAAATTCAGAGCCTTCGATTTGAATAGGTCTTCTCCTTCCTGAGGAATCTGGTTCGCCAAGTTTCATTCGGATACATTCTACTTTGGAAACATTTCCTTTTTTATCTCCAATTATTCTTACGGGATTAGTTAAGAATTGAAAATCTATATTTTCTTCTTTTGCCATTTCAATTTCCTCTTCTGCTGCAGGCATTTCTTTTTCCGAACGTCTATAAATAACAATTACTTTTTTTGCACCTAACCTTACGGCCGTTCTTGCTGAGTCCATAGCAACATTTCCACCACCCGTTACTCCAATAATTTTATCTTTAATTATGATAGGAGATTTTTTAGATTCTTGATCTGTAGGTCTGAGATATTTGAGAAATTCTATTCCTCCTATAACATTATTCAATTCTTCACCTTCGAGTCTCATACTTCGGCTACTCTGGAGTCCTATTGATATAAAAATCGCTTTATAACCCATATTTGTTAACTTCTTAAATGTCAAATCTGGTCCTATTGGAGTATTTGTTTTTATCTCAACGCCACTTTTTTCTATGAATTCAATTTCATAATCCAAAATATCATCAGGTAATCTATATTCTGGGATTCCAACTCTCAACATACCTCCTTTAAAGGGGCTGGCTTCAAATATTGTTGGTTTGTATCCTTTCTTTGCGAGGAAATATGCTGCTGTTAAGCCAGCGGGTCCCGAACCAATAATAGCAACTTGTTCGTTTGTTTGTTCAAATGGTTGTAATTGACTTAAGGGTTGGTTTTTTATTTCCCAATCAGCAACAAATCTTTTTAATGCCCTGATGGCAATTGGCTTATCTATAGTATTGCGATTACAACTTAATTCACATGGATGTGTACAAATTCGTCCACATACACCTGGAAGGGGATTTCTTTCCCGTATTAAATTGAGAGATTCTTGAAATTTTCCTTCTTTAATTAATGTAATATAACCTTGAACATCAATATTTGCAGGACAAGCTTGTGTGCACGGTGATATTCCATTCATAAATGGCAAGCAACCTATAAAATATGCTATTTCTCCTTTTCTAGCAATCTTTAAATCTGTATTGTCTAAAAAGCCAATTTTATTTACTAATTCTATTTGATCATTAGCCATTAAATACGGTAAATTTGAATATAATCGACCATGAGTTGTACATTGAAGCTTTTCCTCTTGAAATGAGTCATTTTCTGTAGCAATATTTCGAAGTTTCAAAATAATATCGAGAAAATTAACACCAACGTTATCTTTAGACATTGGACAGTATTCTGAACAAAGTCCACAAGTTAAACAACTCCAAATATTTGAATTATTAATTGCCACTTCAACTGAGTAAGTAGAAAAATCTCTAACTAATTGCCTTGGATAAAACAATCCAAATGGAGAGAGGGGGCATATATTAATACAACGATTACAATCATAACAATAGTAAGAGGATTTTAACAACTCAGACATTTTTTCAATACCTTTATGTTCAATATTTAAACTCGTTCCTATTGAAGTTTTACTTTTAGTTTTCATTTTAAAAATCATCTTTTATTTAAAATTTATTCAATTTTTCAACAAAAGTTATCATTCCTAAATAATTTAATAAAGTATTGGTTATTAGATGGCTGAATCATTAATACTTTAAAGTTTATTTACCTTGTATAGGAATATGCAATATTTTATAATTATTTTTAATTTGTAGAAATTAATGTTTTTTATTCAGCGCTAAAAACGGTTTAATATTTAAGGTATTTTTTATTAATCATAAAATTAATAATTATCTCCTTATTATATTTAATAATACTATGGCACAAGAAACTATAATAAAGCAAAATACTTTCAAAGAGATTATTAGAATACTACGTACTAATATAGATGGTACATTGCTGGTCCAACATGGATTAGCGAGAATTAAAGGTGTTGGACAAAGACTTTCTCAAGCAATCTTAAGAATTGCAAATATTGATCCAACAATAAGAATAGGATTGATTTCTGAAAAAGATATTAAAAGAATCGAAGAAATAATTGAGGATCCCATAAAAAATGGGATTCCAAATTGGATGGTTAATAGACAGAAAGATTTAAGAACTGGTGAGTACCTACATATAACCGGTCCTCGTTTAGAATTAACTGTTAAAAGAGATATTGAAAGAATGCGAAGACTTAGATCTTGGAAAGGCTATAGGCATGGGTTCGGTCTGAAGGTTAGAGGACAAAAAACTCGCTCAACTGGTCGTAAAGGATTAGTTGTGGGTGTAATCAGGAAGAAGATTCTAAGACAAATGGAAAAGAAATAATAATACTAAAGTGAAGATGAATGGGAGATCCAAGAAGATTAAAGAAGAAATATAAAAAACCAAGTCACCCCTTCCAGAAACAGAGAATTGAAGAAGAATTAAGATATTTGGGAGAATATGGACTCCGAAATAAAAGAGAATTTTGGAAACATCGAACACAATTAGGGAATTATAGAAGAACTGCCAGAAAAATAAGAACTTTACCACCAGAAAGACAAAAAAAAGAATTAAGGGTTTTAATGGATAAACTGATTCGTTTAGGGATTATCGAGAAAAATGCTGAATTTGAAGATGTATTATTTATAACTGTTGATGATATTTTAAACAGAAGACTTCAAACTTTAGTATTTAAAAAGGGTTTTGCTAATTCTATTTATCAAAGTAGGCAGTTTATTGTACATCGGCATATTGAAGTCAATGGCAAAAGAATTGATTCACCTTCATATCTTGTTAAAAAAGATGAAGAAGATACACTCAAATTTGTAAGTTCTAGTCCATTTTATGGAAGAGAAGAACAACCTGTAAGTGATTAGTAAAAATTTTATAATACTTCTAATTTTAAACATTGTACCTATATTTAAATAAATTTAAACTACCAAAAAAAAAATAGATTGATTATTAATCTAATTAATCAAAATAACAAAAAATTTAATATTACCATGTTCTTCAAATAATTAATTGTTTTAATTTAGAACAATGTTAGTATATTTAATACTTGGTTTTAAGAATGGTAAACGGAACTGTAAAATGGTTTAATAGTCGAAAAGGCTATGGTTTTATTACTTTTGAAGATGATGGCGAGGAAAAAGATGTATTTGTACATTATTCCGCGATTTCAGCCGAAGATGATAGATTTAAAACATTAAATGAAGGAGATAAAGTAGAGTTCACTATTGAAGAGGGACAAAAGGGTCCACAAGCCAGTGATGTAGTTATAACTGAAAAAGCACCTGTGCAACATAGATCGAGAGGAGGATATTCTCGTTCTTTTTAAATAAGAAAGTAATAAAAAGAAAATTAAAAAAAAAATATTAAGTAGAAATTGGGAATTTAATTATTTCTCTAATCTTCTTCTCATTTTTTTATTTTTTCTATGTAAAAATGCAAATTATTTTAAATTAAATTAGGATATTAAAAATTATTTAATTTTCAAAAAATTTTCCCTAAATTAATGTAATAAGAAGAAAAAACGATATTTTAATTTCTATTCCTTTGTAAATAATTCTGCCAAATGAATTACGACTTCAGCAGCTTTTTGTAAAGATAAAGTCGGAATATATTCTTTTTTAGAATGAAATAATAGGCCCCCAGTAAAGATATTGGGAGTTGGAATACCCATAGCACTTAAATGAGAGCCATCAGTCCCACCTCTAATTAGATGAATATTTACTTCTATTCCTGCTAACTCTATTGCCTTCTCAGCTAAATCTATTATTTTATGTTCTTTTTTTAAATAATCATACATATTCTCGTATTGATGTTGAAAGTCTAATCCAATTTTCAAGCTTGGATAACGAATTTGATATGCATTTTTCAAACTTGTGATATAATCCATCCGCCTTTTGTTGTTCTTTAATTCAAAATCTCTTATAATCAAAGTTGCGGTTGCTTCTTCTTCTCTTCCTTGTAGATTTGATAAATGATAAAATCCTTCCCTCTCCTCAGTATGTTCGGGGGATTCTGATTCAGGTATTTCGCTTAAGAATCGGCAAGCTATATGAATTGCGTTAAACATTAAATTTTTAGCATATCCTGGATGAACACTCAATCCTTTAAATTTTATTAAAGCTTTCCATGCATCAAAGCATTCACTTTCTAATTCTCCCATCTCAGAACCATCTAATGTATAGCAGATTTTCGGTAATTTTTCAATATTTACTTTTTTTGTTCCTCTTCCAATTTCCTCATCTGGAAAAAAACAAACTACAATAGGTCCATGTTTTAATTCAGGAAATTTTTTCCAAGCAGCGCATGCTGTCATGATTTCAGCAATACCAGCTTTATCATCAGCACCTAATAATGTATCTCCTTGGGATGTAATTATATCAAGTCCAATGTATTTTTCTAATTGCAGAGAATCATTGATGTTTAATTCCAAATCATTGTCTTGAGAAAATTTTATTGCTGTTCCATTGTAATTTTTATGAATTACAGGTTTTACATCTTTACCACTTACAGCAGGAGAAGTATCTAAATGGGCAATAAAACCAACTTTTTTTACATTTTCAAATCCTTGGCTTGGAGGTAAGTTTGCATAAATATATCCAAACTCATCTTGAATAATATTTTCGTAATTAAGACTTTTCAATTCTTCTACTAATAATTTACCAAATTCTATTTGCCCTTGAGTAGATGGTATATTTTCTGTATTCTCATCTGATGTAGTCCAATTTTTTACGTATCTTAGAAATCGCTCCACCGCATTATCTAATAAAAAATTTTGGATTTCTTTAGAAAGAATCATAATAACAATAACCCACTTTAATTTTTAAATTGGTATTTAATATAATAAATTTGAAAAATATGATATTTCCTCATTTAACGAATAAAATTAGAACTTAATTTTTAATTAAAGCGTAGAGAGAATGGCTATACACGCCTACCTCTATGCCCTCCTTTTCTTCTACTTCCATCATGGGACTTTGGTGTGACCTCTTCTATTCTGCCTATTCTTAAACCAGACCGTGCCAATGCACGAATAGCAGCTTGAGCCCCGGGTCCAGGTGTTTGAGCTTTATGTCCTCCAGGACCACGAACTTTAATATGAACTCCATAAATACCTTTATCCTTTAACCCTTGGGAAACTCTAAAACCCGATTGCATAGCACTGTAAGGAGAACTCTCCTCCCTTGAAGTTCTAACTACCATCCCTCCTGAACATTTTGCAAATGTCTCAGCACCTGATAAATCGGTAACTGTAATAATAGTATTGTTATAGGAACTTAATATGTGAGCGATAGCCCATTTTTCTTCTTTCGACTTTTTACTCATTTAGAATATCCTTTTTAAATTAATAATAATAGAAATAAAAAAGCAATTTTTTTTAATTTTACGATTTTTAGGATAAAGAATGTTGCAATCTATATTTTTTCTTTTAATGCTTTTTTTTCAAACATTCTTTTTTTTAATTTAACAATACCTTTGTCTTCATCATATTCTAGTAGATGAACATTTGCTAATTCATGTATAGCTCTCAAAACCATAGCTCCTGATATTCCAGTAGTTGTTTTTATTTCTTCCCTGGACATCTCTTCTTTATCACCGTGAAGTGTCAATAGAATTCGAAAATGGGGTTGACCCTGCCATATTTCTTCTAATAACACCATATAGATAGACAATAAGGCTTTAATTCTATCAAAATTAAACTCAGATTCTTCTTGTTCTTCAGCTATTTTTGCAAATTTTTTTAATTCAACTTTTAATTTTTCATATTCATCCAATAATTTCATTTGTTCTTCTGTGAGGGTACCGATTTTTTGATCTCTTTCTTGTTTTTCTTTTTCTAATTGTTTTGTCTCTTCTTCTAATTTCTTTTTATCTTGTTTTAATTGGATTTTGTCTTGCTCTAATTTTTTTTTTACATATTCTAATTTGGTTTTTTCTTCTTCTAATTGATCCTTTTCTCCTTCTAATTTTTGTTTATCATTGCTTAATAGAGATTTGTCCTTTTCAAGAGTTATTAATTCATTTTTCGCTGTTTTCAATACATCTGAAAATTGGGTAAAAATGTTTTTAACGGCTTCAAGAGTTCCATCTATAATATCTATTGTATTTTTTTCTTCTGACATTGAAATCAAATTATAATTTTCAATTAATTAATATAAAGTTATTTATGGATTTATAAACAGAAAATATTTAGAAAAAATATTAATTTAAATTAATGAGAATAAAATCAATAATATTAAAAAACTAAAGACTAATAATAAAAAAAATCCGCTCTAAAGGTAAAAAATAAATATTTATAATATAATTAGATTATTGAGAAAAAAAGTAATTTAAATTAGAAATTTTGAAGAATCTATTTATTTTAGTAAGTACCCCAAGGTGATTCCGTGGCTCAAGAAAAATATTATGAAGCACTTAAACAAATAAAAGATACATTTATTAAATTATATGAAAAGGAACCAACTCCAGATGATGAAATTGAAGCTAAGGGAGAGCTTTTAAAACTTCTAAGGCAACTTTTAAATAATATTTCTGGTTTTGAAGATAAAGAAGTATTAATACAAGATACCTTGAAAATAATTGAAAATTGGGACACACTTGATTTGTGGTTTAAAGAAGTAAATGGACTTTCTGAAAATATTAAAAAACTCATCGAATATAGGAAAAAATCAGAGATTCAAGAGAAAATAGAAGAATTAATTCAAGAATCTGATGAAGAAACCGAACCCACACCAGAATTTGATATTAAAGAAACAATTTCTCAAGTATCTGATGATTTTAAGGGAGAAATTTCAAATTTAAAAAATTATATATCAGATTTAGAAAAAAAATTAAGAGAAAAAGATACAGCATTAAAAGGTGGTAAAATAAAACCAAGTACCACATCACAATCTGAATTTCCAGTAACCAAAAAAGGAAAACCAAGACTACAACCTCCAAAAGTTATTATCCCTAAAATTGGGGCTCCAATTATACAACGTAAAAAAGAATTAGCTCCTAAGAAAAAAGAAAAGGAAGAAATTATAGAATTACAAAAAATAAAAGCTCCAAAAATGGAAATAGCCCCGGTTCCAAATGAGAAACCGAAGATAGGAATTGTATCGCCCAAAAAATCACATTTTACTCCTCTTCCAAAAAAAGAAATTAAAATTAGTGAAGAATCAGTTATTCAACCCACTGAAAAACCAATTTCAACAAAAAAACCTAAAATTAAACATGTTTCTGCCGAGGAAATTGAAGTAGTACCGAAAGAAGAAGAGAAATTAAAAGTATTACCGTTTTCAGATACAATATCTAGAACCGAAATAGGTTCAGCTAAAAAAATGAAAGTGTCTAATGTACCAGAGGGAGAAACAACACCTATTCCAAAAAAACCAAAAATCACTCCAGTTAAATTAGAAGTGACACCTGAAGATCAAATAGAAAAACAAAAGAGAATAAGTTCTAAAAAATTATATAATGTTTTTTCAAGTGCAGGTAGTGGAGAAACGAAATCTATCCAAAAAGAACAACAGAAAGTTATAGAATCTACTCAAGAAACATTGACTTCTAGTAATATTATTGACACACAACAATTACAAGAAGGATCTTTCACGTATAATAAGGATAAATTATATCAAGATTTAATTGTTCTTGAGGGAAAGAGATTTTCAATCGAAAAAACTCAAAAAGAGTCAGAGTCAAAGTATAAAAAAGGGGAATTAGATGATCTTGCATATAAACGGGAGATGGATAAAATAAGAGCTCATATGGGGGAAATTACTTCAAAGATTAATGAGATTAGAAAAGTAATACAAGGATTATAAATTATTCTTTAATTATTAATTTTGGAATTTCTTTTATTTTATGTTCAGAAGACTTCATCATTTTTTGAACTTTTACTAATTTATCTTGGTTTATATCGGTTAAATCTTTATTGTGATCTATTCTATAGATTATTTCATCCAAATCATCATATGTAAGACCTATTTCTCCTTCATCGGTCTGTCCCTTCCATAAACCAGCTGATGGAGGTTTATTAATGATTGTTTCAGGGATTTTTAATTTTTTTGCTAATTTTCTTACTTCACATTTATATAAATCACCAATTGGAAGAAAATCAACACCTCCATCCCCATATTTTGTAAAATATCCTATAGCATCTTCAGTTCTATTCCCTGTTCCAACAACTAAATGATTTTCTAATGATTGTCCGATAAAATAGGCAGTTATCATTCTTAATCTTGGTTTGATATTGGCATTAGAAAGCATATTTCCCTTAATTTCCTTCTCTGTAACTTTAAGGAATTCTAAATAAATGGGAGTTAAATCAAAACGATAATGTTTAACTTCAAACATATCCAAAACTAGCTTTGCATCTATCTCATCTTGAGGTTGACTTTGACATGGTAAAATTAAAGCTGTTATTTTTTCTTTACCTAGAGCTTTAACACATAATGTTAAGATAACGGCACTATCAACTCCTCCACTGACACAAACAATAACACCATCAGCGTTTGCGTTTTTTACATAATCTCGTATCCAATTTTGAATTTCTTGTATCGTTTTATCGATATTTATTTTTCTCATAAACTAATCACTATTTAATTGAAATATAATTAATCCAATGAATGAATTACTATTTAATGATTTTTCTAATAAGTCATTCAATTTATTCACAGTTTTTATTCTATATCAATTAAAATTTAATTTTAATTAAAAAATATTTTTTCGATTATATCGATTTTATTTAGTTAATATTATATTAGTAATTTTTAACAAATATCATAAGAGATTATAAATCAAAACAAATTTAAAATAAAATTTAGATTAAATATTTAAATTAATAATTAAAAAATAATTTAATAGCATAAAATTATTGGTGTTAAAAATGGATAACGAGATATTGAAAATTATAGATACTGCATTTGATATCAGAACTCCCTTTATTGTTTACACAAGTGATTATATTTATGGACTCGTTCCTTTAGATACTGAGGGAAAAAGATGGAAAGAAATTTCTTATATGTTCGAGGGGGAGAAAAACAATTTGGAAACACGAGAAATGGCAGCGGAACTTTCATTTCAATTCCTCTGCGAAGAGATTGAGAAAGGATTAAGCCACTATGTTGAAGATTTGAATGTTATTAAAATAAAAGAGTATATTGAATCCATAAAGGATAAATCTGGAGAGGAAAAAATACAAATAATTATTGATGAATTAATTGCTAAATCAACAAACTATTCAGCTTCAATGCCAATAATTAAATCAAAAGAAGAACTTCAAGTTTTAAAAGATAAAATCTAAATATAAAGATTTTTTCGCTGGGGGTATCTTTTTGAAAATTCTCCATCTACTTTTCTAGCTAATGATTGGGCTAGATTCTTTTTTTTCTCAGTAATTTTATCTTTTAAAAATTTTCCTTTTTGCTGAGAGAATCTTTCTATTCCAGAAGTGATTATCGCATTATTTGAAGATACAGGTACAATAAATCCAAATAATCTCAACATTTCATCAGGTGTCAATTTTTTACCTATTTCCTTATTGATCTCATCATCAAGATGTCGGACTACAGATCCATAAGAAATTGCTGAAAAAGGATTAATTGTTTTTGATTTTAACCAAAAAGTATTTGGAGGTTGTGTTATAAAGGTTTCTTGATTTCCATATTTATCTCTACAACCAGTAACTTTCCAATCTTCAGGATCTTTATCATATTTTCTCTTAATTTTTTTGATAATCTCCTTAACTGGTTTTATTTCATCGTCATCCATTACTTATTCCCATAAAATAAAAGTAAAATAAAATATAAAAAGATATATATATTATTTGTAGAATTTGGGTTTATTCTGCATTAAACGGTTTTCCTTCCACGACTACACGGTTTCCAATTCAATTCCCTTAGTTTCTTTGATATACCGATATATTAATGGGATATTGATTAAAAGTAGAAGGCTTATAATTAAAAACGATATTCCTAAACCAAAAATCAAATTTAAGACCGAATTTAATAGCAATCCACAAGTAATGCCTATAGCTGAAATTATTGATCTCCATCCTGTTCCTGTTCCTCTGATGTCGGTTGGAAGTATTTCAATTGAAACCAAACGATTTACGATTCCTAATCCATAAAATGTTATTGTTGCTAATCCTGCACCTATACACGCTGCAATTAATGCTAAATCTGATGATTGAACTCCAAAAATGACAATAAAAATTGCGATTGGCGTTAATATAGTATAGATATAAAATAATGGCTTTCTTCCTACTTTATCCGCAAAAATACCTGTTATTAAATAACCGCATATCGCAGATACACTCATTATGGTTACAACTATATTTACATCACTTTCGTCCAAATTTACATTATTGGCTAAAAAACTCTCTCCCATTTGAATAAAGATATAATTTAATCCAGAAATAAATGCCATTATTAAAATTGGAATATATTGCCTTCTATATTGTTTATCAAATGGTTTCTTTAAGTTAATAAATGGAGATTGCTTTACAAAATCATCTGATTTTCTCATCTCTTTTAATTCTTTGTACTTTGATGTTTCTTTAATTCCGATCATTAAAAAGGAAATTGGTATGGCTAGAAATGCAAAAATTGTCATATTTCTCCAAGCAGATACGGGTGATGTTTCAGTTATGAAAATGGAACGGAATGTAGGAACTAAGATTGCACCTATGCAGCCAATAACGAGAATTAAATTTAAGTATAATCCACGGCGTTCTTTTGGACTTTCTTCTGAAATATATATGGTCCATATATCACTTGAAAAAAATACATATAGAAAGAATAAAGAAGTTGTATATTGGATTAAATCTGCTGTAAAAAAAATAAATAAGGACGCAAGTCCCATACCAAACACCGTAATAAAAAGCAATATTCTCCGTCCTATAAGATCCGCAAGAAATTGATTAACTACAACAAAATACATACCAATACTTGCTACAGCAATAGCTAATGACATAATAGAATCAGCGATTACTTGAGTTTCATGAGCCAAAAATTCATCTTGTACTTTAGAAACAATCACATTTGGGAAAAGTGTGGTGTATGTATCAAATATCTCAACGAAACTTAAAAAAATAACAAGAAAAATAAGATATCCAAATAATTTTCTTCCAGATTTTTCTTCACTCATAATATTAAACCTATAAATTATATATTGTATTAAATCAAAAGATATAAATAATTTTCTTATGAAAAAAATTTCTTGTACTTTTTAGACATCCTATGGTAGTCAACACAATAAAAATAGATGTTATACTTTCAATACAACCAATTATATTTTAATTTCATTAATTTTCAGATATAGCACATCGACATAGAAGATTAAATCATAAAAAAATAAAATCCAGTAGTTGAAATTTTTTTTCTTTTTTTATTTATAAATATTTGGTTTAAACAAATATTAAAATAATAATTTGAAGTGAAAAATTTGGAAATTGTAGAGTATAAGTTTAAAAAATATCATGTAGAAGATTATAGAGATTTCTTACAAGACTTCTGGAACGAATCAGAATTTGAAGGCAATATTTATTACGAGTATGAGAGAAGGAGATATGGTCGAACGGAAATGTATTGTAAAACTTTTCTTCCGAAAATCGGAAAATTGGAGAAAATAATTCTTCGAAGCTTCCCGGAGATTTACATTCATAATTATGGAGTGATTGATCATGATATAGAATTTGTAGGCGATGAGGGAAAAATTCACTGTGGAAAGAATTTTTATTGGGGTTATAAAGGTGGCGGTCCAGGTGATTTTCATACCTTATTAGAGCTGCTTGGTCTGGATATTACCTATGATGAGATCGCAAATATACCGCGAGAACTTAAAGAACCATTTGAAATTCATTTAAAAAAAAAGAAAAAATATTTTATTGAGTATCCCTATGACCATTGGATTTGGATGTATACTAAAGGCAGTATCAATTATTGCAGACAAAATTTATCTAAAATCGGAAAAATAAGTGAAGTGATCCTTTCTATTCCACCTGATGTGACTTGGGGCTATGAAGGAACAAAAATAATCGGAGAGGATGGTATAATTCTATGTTTTGGTTTCGGTTGGGGATTGGATTATTTCAAATCAAGGGCGTTACTCTGGTTGCTTAAAACACTTGGTTTAGACGTTGATATGGGATATATTATTAAACTTCCTAAACCAAACGCTAGGGGACCAGTTACTCCAATAATCATAGATATACCAGAAGGAATAGTTATCAAGAAGACAATAGGAATCCGGGATTGTCCTAGCTGCGAATCAAGTAGAGTTTATTTTCAATCAATAACAAATAAATGTCAATGCAAAAGGTGCGGAAGCACCTTTTCTAAGAATGGTAAATTAATAGAAAAGAAAGAATTACAAGCATGCCCCAAATGCTGGAATATTAATACTGTTTCTTACGATGTCTCCAATGGTTGTTATCATTGTTGCAATTGTGATATTAAATTTTTAACAAAAAGTCTCTCTTAATAAAAATTATTACATTTATTTTGAAATTATTCTTTGAATCTCTTTTTTTTCATTTTCAATTAATTTCCATCTATTTCTAGCACTAGGCATCCTTGGTGTAGTATGAGGGACGGCAAAAACGGATATTTTTTCGTTAGATTTAAGTTTTCCATATAAAAAGTAGCGAGTTTTTCTATTCCTTCTTAATGTTGGTTTTTCTACTTCAAAATCTATATAATCTTTTAAAAAATCAGCTGTTGTAAGACCTTGAATAATTAATTTTATATTAATATCTGGATTAATTTTCTGAAGTAATTCCACCTCTCTTAAAAAATATTTTTTTTTACATTCTTTTCTTGATTTATTGGGTTTTGTGCTTAAACATTTACATATATCGGTAATGTAGGACTTACCTTCAAGATTTGTATCAACAAAAATTATCCTTAGATTTTTAAATAAATGTTCTCCTGCTTCATCGAGCTGATTTCTCTTGCTATAACAAATATGTAGATCTTCTTTTATTGAAGGTGAAACTTCTAATCCTACAATAACAAACTCGATATCTTTGATGCTTCCAACCCATCTAGGAAAATCTTGATTTCTAATGGCTAAACCTTCTATGCCTTCTTTAGTTATGCAATGATCACAACCTTTGATTTCGAAACATTTTTTATTCGGATCTTTCTTTATTCTTTTATATTTTTTTATTCCTTTAAGTTCTTCTTCATTTTCTCTTATCTTTAATGAATTAGGTTCTAAAATTAAATCCACTGCATCTCTACCATAAATTTCTATGAATAAATCTCTAAGACTTTTTTCAATTTTATTAATCTGGCTCATATTAATTAAATCAAGGTAAATTCTTTTAAACTTATTTTACATGGAAATCCTTCACCTTTACAGGTTTCTATTACATTCTTATTAAAGATAAAAACACAAATAGTCGAAAAATCGGTTATTTTTTCAAGATCTATAATTGAAAGGTCTGGACTTTCTGGAAGATGCTCCTTACTTTTAAAATTTAACTCATTCGCCATTTTTTCTACGAAAAAATGAAATGCTCTAAAAGAATTTTTTAAAAAACCATACGCAATATTATTTGTATATTTCAAGTTTTTCTCATCTACTTCAGGATTATCAGGTAAAATTACAACCAATTTCTCTTTTTCCGTATCGAAATAAGTATGTAATAATAAATTATATATATGCTGATCCAAATTTCGATATCTTCTGATCAATTGAGCGTTATCTTTCCAATATTTTTTTACAATAGTTTGAATTTTTGGCGGAAATTTAGATAAAATGTTGAATTTATTTGTAGCATATGTGGGGAAAGATAATAGAGCTTTTTTGAAGTCTTTTAATCTTCTTTTATATTTCTTTTCTGATTCATTCTCTTTCTTCTTGGGTGGAACGAAATTAATATTCAATGTTTTGGAAAATATTAACATGATTCTATCTTGAAGAATAAATAAAGTATTTAAAAAAGGCATAAATTGATACAAATAATCATTTACTAAGGAAGAACCAAGAATAAATCTTTTGCAATTTAGAGTTAATTTTTGTTTCAATTCATTATACTGAAGCAGGCACGCTTCATTTAGATATTTCATCTCCTCTAATTTGTGATAGGCAAAACCCGCACGAAAAAGAATTTCTGAAGCTAATTTATAAGGTTTTAACTCTTCTTCATATTCTTCCTTACTTTTATCACGGATATTGCCTTTCGGTTTTAATGAAAACCTTAAATCATTAAATTTTAGAAAAAATTTTTTATTATTAAATATTTGACCGATTTCCAAATTAAAAACCTCTACATGATATTACTAATATCATCTATAATAAGAAGTTAAATTGTAAAATTATATTATATTGATTCAAATTTCTATATTGAATCTTCTTGACCTTATTATGAAGTATATCATTAATAAATCTGGGTTTTATTCATTGTTTTTCATAAATAAATTTAGAATAATAAAAACCACAGATAAAAAAACAGCTATCCTAATATCGAGCTGATTTAACATCCTAGATATCATATAATTTAAATCTAAAATTTGAATCTAAAACAAGATCTTAAATTCATCGAAAATAAAAATAAATTTTATTTTTTAGTAATTTTTCGACTTTCATTTTTTTCTTTTTAAATATCTATCTTAATAGCTAAATATGAAATACTTAACCCTTTTTAACAAGAGAAGAGATACTCAATTGAATAAATTTACCTTTTTTTTTTTTTTACTCTTTCTACATTTTTTTTCTCTTCTCTACCCCTTTCTTTTCTCTATAATCTACCTGTTTTAGTAATCCTCACTACATTAAATTTCATTAATTTGCCTAATGGATATTTTTTAATTTTCTTAGATTTTTTGAACTTTTTTCATTTAAATACTTTCATCATATGGATTATTAAGAATTAAAAAAAGAATAAGATAGAAAGTTAGAAAATAAAAATGTCTAAAGGAAGTGTTATTAAAACATTTGGAATTATAGCATTTATTGGTATTTTGCTATTATTTTTTTTCCAAAACAACATATTGATAAATCTAGTTGATCCCATAAAAAGTGTTTTTCAAAAAATCATTTCTATATTTCCTGTAGTTCTGGGTTTATTCGCTGGTGTTTTCTTAATTGTTGGTATATTAAATCGTAAACGACGCTGGGGTTATCTCATTTTAGCGGGTGTTTGTTTTGGTTTTTCAATTATGATGACAAATCCTTCTTTTCTGAATGATTTATCAAGTATATTTTCAGGTAATCCGCCAACTCCGATAGGGTGGCATTAGGAGGAAATTAAAATGGCTAAACTAAATTTTGAATTTCCAAACCTCAATGATATTTTTGTTAATGATTTAGGTGCTGCTTTAGGAGAATTTTGGGAGTTTTTAAGAGCTTTTCTCTCATTATGCGGATTATTTGGAGTGGTATATTCTATTATAATATTATTGATTGGCAAACACATAGGAGTAAAACCACCTATAAAATCATTTATATTTTCAATAATATTACTTACAATTTTTGATCCGGGTTATGGTCTGATATATTTTAAAATAATATAATAGGAAGTGGGAAAGCGAAAATCTAAAAAAAAGATGAAAAAAAATGGTATATATATTTGAAATGCTCTTTCAGGTTTTATTGGTATTGCTGTTATTTTTAGGAATTTTTGTGATTCTTAGTCTAATATTTTTAAAAAAGAGTAGGGGGAAAATTATTAAAAAAGTATTATATTTTTCAGTCCCTCTTTGTAGCCTTCTTATCTTATTTTGGTTTTTTATTATGCTAGAGTCCAGACTCTATAAATCCTTCGATATGTTTATTTTTTTTATCTTTGAATTGGAATTTTTAGGTATATTAATTTCCATCGCTGCAATATATTTTACTCTTAAAAAGCACCCCCGACCACCATATTTTATCTATCTTATTGCAGTTATCATAATTTTTTTCCTTCACATTATACTTGCAGGTTTAATGGCAGATTTATTTCGCGGAACAGTTTTTGTGACTATAATTGCCATAATTGTATTTTTTTCTAATGACTTTTTTAGAGGTAAATTTAAATCACTTTTACATACTATTCAAATGAATTTAAGAAATCCACTTTTACCTAAAAATAATAGTTTTGAGACTAAATCAGGTATAATTAAATCTGAATATTTACCATGTGATCACGAAATAGAAAATGACAATGATACAAACGAGGAAAATAATGAAGAATTCAAAGTTAAAAAACAAAGTAAAGTAAAATTTTGGCACGCACGAGTTGAGATCACCCAACGTCCATTAAACCAAGATATTAATAAACAACAAAACGAAAAGACATGGTTAAAAGATTTCTTTCAAAATAAGAAAGGCTATGGTGTAGAGCTTATTGCTCATAACAACTTTCAATGGGCTTTTTTTATTAAGGCTCGAACTGAACTAGAGGCACTACGAAAAGGTCGTGCTATACTTAGTAATTTAAACCAGACTTATAAAGGATTAGATGGTAGAGTTGTAGCTAAACCTATTACATCAAAGGAACTTTATCAACCTAAAATTTTTTGGGAAATCCATTTGCCAAAACCTCCTTTTTTAAAAAAAATTTCTTTATTCGAGAAATTTATCAGAGTTTTTGATAAAAGTTCACAAGACATTCAATTGTACATTCTGTGGAAGAGAGCGCATAAGTATAAGCGTGAGAAGATTAGAAATAAGGTAGAAAAATTATCATACGAGGATGATAATACAAAAGAAGAGATTCTGGAGATGTTACGGGAAAATCCGTTCAAAGTACGGATTTTTGTTGCTAGCAAGATATATACTGACAATACACAAGATATTGAATATCAAGCGTCAAATCTAGAAGGGTTAATTGCAACTTTCTTAATGGATATAGAAACTGAAAAGGGAAGGGCGTATTTTAGAAGGGTTTCCCAGGGTACATGGATAGACATTTTAAAATGTAATATCTATTCGGGGTCAATTCTTACTTCGAAACTTATAGATTTTGATATACCTCAAGATATTCCTCTTAAAAAAAGCCAAATAATTAAAACTCAGAATCTTAAGAATAGAGTTATTAATAAAGACGATATAATAATTGGAAAAATCCATCGAAATGGGGTTTTAACAGAGGATTATTATGGAATTCATATAAATACACTATCAAAGAGTGTTATTCTAGCTGGACACTCACGAACAGGTAAGACTCTAGCAGCAGCTTTTATAGTTAATCAATTAGCTGTCCAACATCCCGATGTAGGAGTGTTGGTTGTTAATCTTGGAAAACAAAATCAAGAATATTTATGGAATGTTGATACAGTTATAAAATATGGGGATAAAAGGCTGAGAATCCCTTACTGTGTTGTAGGAGATAATCCCGACTTAGCTTTTAAGGATACTGCAAAATATATGGCAGCTGTTTTTGGGATGACAAATGTAGTTCCACATTTGTACAAGAGAGTTTTTGCTAAATATTGGAGGCAAAAAAGGATTTTGCCGAAATCACCATGGACATATTATAAAGCTGTATTGCAGACTCACGATAAAAATAAATATCATGTAAAATACCAGCAAAATTTAAGACAAGCTCTTATACATCGAATACGCTCAGTATTTAATGATCCAGTTTTTTGTAAAGTTGTAGAATATTCACCTGAAACTCCAAAATGGTTTAAAAATTGGAGGGAAGGTGAAAATATTTATATAGATATTAGCACATGCGATGATGATGTAAAAAGATTTTTAACATTAGCACTAATGCAGATGGTAAAAATCTTAACTCCAGAAAAGCCTAAATCATTTAAAAATATTATAGTTTTTGATGAGGCACATCAACTCTTTGAAAAAGCTAAGACAAGTCCCGAATATGACGATGAAGCTGTAGCAATAGGTATGACTCGTAGGCAAATTTCAATCTTTTTAAAAGAATTTGCCTGGAAAGGAGATTCATTTATGTTCATAGATCAAGACCCTTCAGAACTATTTCATGAAGTTACTGCATTACCTAACTTGAAGATTTGTTTCAGAGTAGCATTTCCTTGTAATACTTTATTTTCAAGAGATCCTGAAGTCCATGAATTATTAGAAAATTTGGAAGATAGATATGCAGTAGTATGGAACGGAGCTGACGCCGAGACATGTATTATCAGAACTCTCGATTACACGCCCCCAAATAAATTTTTTAATAAAGATGATTTTGATGTAAAAGAAATTAATATTAACAAGAGCCTTGATTATAAACTTTTGATAAGAAATCGTGAGAAAGTTTCTTTTGATATTGATAGCATTAAATTTCTATGTAGTACTAATGAATTGGAGGATAAATCATCTACAAAACATTTGAAAAATGATAAAGATGAGAAGAAAAAACCAAAATATAAAGAGAACAAAAATCAAATGAAAATAATCCTCAGAGAAATACTCAGAGATCCAAATTATTTATGTTTAGAAGATAATATTGTCGAATATGAATTGATTAAATTTCTCTCTGAGAAATGCAAGATATATATTACTGAAAATAAGTTAAAAGAAGCATATTCTATATATTATGCTTTATGTTATAGAAGGATTAAAGAAATAGTCGAAGAATCTCTTCAATTATATCTTAAAAAACCCCTTAATCTGTTTGAATTTGTTCGGCAAGTTTTCTCTTTTTTTATTCAAAAAAATATTGAAATTGACACTGAAATTTATAATAATTTTATGAAAATAGAATTTTTAAATTCTGGTTTTATGCAGAGATTATCTGGCATAGAAAAAGAATTTATACACGTAAAAGATGCCTTTCAGCAGATATTATTAGAGTTTTGTATTAAAGTTAAAATGTATAAAAAAAATCAAAAATCGGAGGTTTTAATTATAAATGAGTGAAAATGGAGGAAGTAATGGAGAAGATGATTCTGGAGATGATGTTGGTGGAGATTATGACGATGGAGATGATGAATATGAAGATAATGAAGGATTAAATGAGGATGAAGATGATGAACTTCCAGATGATTGGGATGATGAGGATGAAGATGATGATGATGATAAAGGATTAGGTGATGATGACGATGATGAACTTCCAGATGATTGGGATGATGAGGATGAAGATGATGAAGGATTAGATGAAGATGATGAGCAGGATAATGAGGATACAGAAGATGAAAACTTAGATGATAAAGATGATGAAATTCCAGACGATTTAAACAATGGGGATCATAAAAACGATGAATTAGATGGTGATAAACAAAATGATAGAGACCCTAATGAACATAAAGATGATTCTATAGATGATTCTAAAAAGGACTCCAAAGATAATCCTAATTATAGTCCAGAAAATAAAGGCGATAATAAAAAAAAGAGCCCCCCAAATCGCAATCCAGGAGATGGAGGTGGAGGAGGGGCTGGAAGAAAAAAAGATTTTCTTGGAAGTTTGGGTGATTTAGAACCAAGGGATATATTGTTCTTATTATTCTTTTTAAGTCTGATTTAATAATTAATTCAGATGTGTTTAAGTTGAGTGAAATAGGAGGTGATTATTACGATGAGAATGGAAATGATAGAGATAATGAATTTCTTGACGATTGGGATAATCAAGATGTGGAAAATGAAGAGTTGGATGATGATGACGATGATAATGATGAGCTCCCCGATGATTGGGATAATCAAGATGTGGAAAATGAAGAGTTGGATGATGATGAAGATGATGAGCTCCCCAATGATTGGGTTAATATAACCTTTGATGATGAAGATGATGAGCTTCTAGACGATTGGGTTAATGAAGATGTAGATAATAAAGATTTAGATAAGAAAATTGACGTTAGATTTACAAAGGATGGGAAGAGGGAGGAAATATTTAACGGTAGGGATAATGAGGGTAAATTAAATAAAGAAGGAAATATTGAAACTTCAAGGAAAACTATAATTACAGCCAAGAGTTTAGACGATCAAAATTTTGAAAAACTTGAAGGAAAAGAAGCTATAACACCTTTAGGAAAGCCTATTCAACTTAAAGAGAATTTTTTAACGGGACAAAATTTAAAACATAATAAAAAAGTTTTTAATCTTCAGAAGGTCCCCCAATCACAAGAAGAAATAAAGGAGATAAATAATAAGCTTGATCTTTCTAAAATACCCCAATCAATGGAAGAATTGAAAGCTTTAGAAGATTACCAAAATAAGATTATCGTTGAAAATTCAATTCACAGATTAATGCGAATGAGTCCCGAACAGCGGGAAAGGCTTGGATTGTCTGGAGAATATACAAACCATGAGTTTAATATATTTTTTGCGCAAAATGATCCTCCTTCGATTTTAGATAGTAATAAAGCCAAACCAAGTGAAGTAAGCAATCCAGAAAACTCAGAATTAATTTTTCATAATGATTTATCGGAGGGAAAATCTAAGGATTTAAAAAAGGAAAGTGTAAATAAAATTTTAGAAAAAGGAAATGATTGGGATAATAAGGATGATTTTTCCATAAATTTTCAAGAAATGATAAGAAAATTAGAAAAAGCAGAGCAAAAAATAAAAATTGTTAATGAAAACTGTGATAGTGAAGTAGAGATCGAGGATAAAAACCAAATATCAAAAGAGAAAGCCGAACAATCCGAACAAATAAAAAATACTTATAAAAATATTAAAAAAAAAAATCAAAATAGCACAATTAAAAAATATAATATTAAGGAATCAAAACAAGATAATTCAAGTACTGATAATCAAAAGATTTTTAGAAATATTGCTGAAAATAACCATAAAAGTCAATATTTTACATTAGATTTTATAAAAGATTTAAGAGAGGAATTACGTATGCACTCTGAAATATTGGCACAGTTTCTTCCTGAAAGAGTAAAAGGGTACAACGACTATTGGCTTTCCAATTTATGGGGGTATAGCAAAAAATATGTAAATACGCTCAAAAATGAATTAAAATCAAAACCTAACAAGAAAATTAAAGATACTTCAATAAAAAAATTAGAAGTGAATTTAAAAGAAGAGTTAGGAGCAAAAGCTTTTACATGTACATCTATAGTAAAATCTTATAAAGCTGGGGAATTGACGCCACTCCAGTTCTTAGAAGATTTAAGACAAGAATTAGGAAGGATTACCAGTAAAATACCAGTAACTCTCGAAGAATTGGGTTTGATTCTAGTAGATTCTACAAGATATATTACTGGAGTTTGGGATAAATTAAAATATCCTTCTCGTAAAAATTTTAATCCAAATTATATGTTCACCATAGAAAGATTAGAGCAATTTAAAGAGAATATTAAAGCAAGACTTGGTGTTAATGCAAATAAATGTTTGGAATTAATTGATAAATATAAGAAAGCCAATCTAGATCTAAAAGAATATAAGAATCAACAATTTACAATTAAAAATCCAAAAATTTTTCAAAAATTAGATAATACAGAAAAATTATATTGGTTTGGATTTCTTTGTGCTGACGGTTGGCTAATTAAAGAAACCAATAGAAAATATTATAGAATTGGTATAGAACTTTCTAAAAAGGATTTAGATAGAATCAGAAAATTTACGGAGTTTGTAGGATTACCTCTAGATCGCATTAAATATAGAATAAAATATACTAAGGACAAGTCTGGAAACCTAACTGCTAATGAAATGGTTTATACTATGTTTGGTTGCAAATTAATGTACTTTGATCTTGAAAAAAAAGGATTGAGAGATGCCACCTCACATACAGATCCTAAAATAAAAAAAGTACCTTCTATTATTTATAATTTAATTAATAACGCAAAAGAAGAAGCATTACAGGGTCAATATGAATTAAATGAGATTGAATCTATTAATCTTAGAAAATCAAAGCGATGGTATTATACTAAATCAGGTAAATTAGCTTTAGCATGGCTTCTTGGTTTTTATGATGGAGATGGACATTATGGGGGTGGAAGAAGAGCTTCTATAGCTTCATCTAGTAAAACATTTCTAGAAAGTGTCAAGAGAGTATTCTTATCTAAAAACTCTGTTAGAATATATGAAAAATCCAAGTATCTTACACTAGGTCCAGACTTATTTGATGCTATGATATGGAGTTATAATAAAAGTATGCCAAGAAAACGCCCTTTATCTAAACAAGGTAATAATTCAACCCATAATTAAAAAAGAAAGAAAAAAAAATTATAATTAATTTAAAACTTTTTTACTTTAAGCCTTGACAAAAAGATACTACATTTATGCCTAAATGTTCATAATAATAACCGCCTTCAAGTATAGCAAATCGCCTTCCCTCGCATAATTTCAAAGCATATTCCTTCATCAATTGTCCAAGTGTGTTATAATCGTCTGTGGTTAATTTACCCCCCCAATCTAACTCATACTCATCAAAACCGGCGCTGGCGGCAATGATATCAATGTTACTTAATGATTCAAAAGTTTCTTCTACTTCCTTAATATAATTTGCTCGTCCGCTAGATCTTGGATTTAAAATTTGAACCTTTGAATTTTGCCCAATAATGTTAATATTTCCATTTCTGGTGCATTTCTGAATCAGAATGCATCTCCAGTGTGCAAATCAAAATCCAAGATGAAAGCACTTTCTATTTTTTTCTCTGCTATCAATTTTAATAATGCGATACTCATATTATTAAAAAAACAGAAACCCCAACATGAGTCTGCAGATGCATGATGACCCGGGGGTCTAATCACACCAAATGCAGCTTCTTTATTATTATAAGCAATTTCTGCGGTTTTAATCGCACCACCAGCTGCAAGACTGGCGATATAATGTAAGTTTTTGTCGCTCCTGATATGTTTTACATGTCTTTCAGTGTGAGCTCTTAGAATATCTTCTTCACTTGCTGGTTCAGGCTTTATTATCTCATAGTCTGTTTTTTCTTTTATTTCTTTAATAATTGGTATAAACCTGCCCGGAGATGCAGCTGGATCATATGAGTATCCCGCCTTATTTACATAGTCTTCATGATAAATTATTTTCATTTTTTTTTTCAACGATTTGATTTTTTTTTTATCTTTTAAATTTTTTAAGAATTATATAATTACTTATTCAAATATACATTATATAGTTTCCAAGATTTTAAAAAATATTCTTAACTATGAGAGATTCTCCGACAGATGTAAAGCAACTTTATTTCCAATATAAAAATTTACTAAAGAAGGGGGATTTTGAAACGTTAAAAGATTTTTTATCAAACCTCTCTAATATTGATATCATTTACGAAAAGAATATTAAGGATAGAAAGGAAAAAGGTACTTTTTACACAAAGAGAGAATTAGCTGACCATATTTCAAGGAAGACACTTGAATGGTATTTATTAAAATCATTAAATGAGATAAAAAAAAAATCAAGTTTGGTTTTTACCAGAATATATAATAATATAAAATTGAAAAATCAATAAAACTAAATTTTTACGAGTATTTTTAGATTTGAATATCTATTTTATTTATGGTGATATTTACTTAATACTTAAAAAGTGATAAAAAAGAATGTGTAGACCAAATAAACTCAATTGTTTTAATTGCAATAAATGGTTTAAGAAAATGAGCTCAAATGAATGCAAAATTTGTGGAGAAATTAAATGCCCGTTTTGCAATTATTGTTTGTGTGACATGTCAATTGAAACAAAAAGGGCAGTTATTGCTATGATAAAATCATATGAGAATTATATTGATGAAAATTTTGATTTACCAAAATATGATTTTTCAAAACATATGAATTTATTCTAATAATTTTATAATTGAATAAAATAGAAAAGCAAATCTTCTCAATAAATTTTAAAACCTCATTAGGATTACTATACTTATTATATTGTAAAAATTAATTTAACCAGATATCAAGAATATTATAATGACAGTAAAAGTTTTTATTAGCCATATGAATAGAGAAGATTCTTTAACAAGAATTGCTCATGAATTTAGTGATTATTTAAATGCTGATAAAAGAATTTCAGTTTGGATCGATACACAACACTTTGGTCGAAAGCAAATTACACAGAAAAGCACAATTGATGAAATAATTCGATCTGGTATAGCTAAATCACAAATTTTTGTAGCTATTTTCTTTTCAGAAAAGGAACTTTCAAGAGAACTTTCTGATTGGTTAATTAGTGAAGAAAGAAAAGCAATTAATTCAAGTATGCCAGTTTTAGAAATATATTTACATGGAGCAAGACAAAAAAATAAATTAAATCCTAATGAATTAAATTATAGAAAAAGGCATGTTTTATACTTTTCTCAAAATCAAGAATGGAAAAAAAAGTCAAAGGAAATAATTATCTCAATAGCAAAAAAATACAATCTAGGTTAAATCTTTTATTAAACTTTAATTATATTATTGACAAATAATGAAAATTAAAAATTTGTTATGAAAGGCAAGATTAAATTAAAAATTCCGTGGTTCTTAGAATCTGAATTTGATATAAATACTAATAAAAACATTAAAAATATTGCATGGGAATTATATTGTGAATTAACTACTCGAGTTGGAGTAGTTGATTTTAAAGAGGACGAGGATATAATTATTTATTGTTTAGATTCATGGTATAAATTCTTTAATTTTGCAAGAAAAAAGATTAAAGAATTGAAGATCCCAAAAGTATATAAAAAAAAAAGTAAGAAAATAGATAAAAAAAATCCAAAAATGAAAAAAACCCAGAAAAGGAAAAATATTTATCTCGTTGAAGTGATATTATCTTTATTAAATGAACAGCTAAGACCATTTCTTCGAAAATGGCACGGAATTTTCAGACATTATTGGAATTATGATTCTGATGAAAAAGAATATCCAATTGAAAGGCAAAATAAATTTAAAAATTATAATGAAATTATTCAAGATTTATTAGCAATGCAGAAAAAATTAAAAGAAACATCAGAAGGACTATATGAAATTGCTGTATCTTAAGTTTTTAGACAATATAATTTTATCTATTAAGAATAAGAGATCACACCGCTTTTTTTTCTTTGAACCATAAAATCAATTAAATTTTTTCTTACTTATTTTATAATGTAGATCATAATTACATTTATTCAGAAATTTCATGTTTCTTAGCGATTTCTCTAATTTTTTCGAGAAGATCTGCTTTCCAATGATCGCCTTTACTATAATGTATTTTATAAGATTTAGAACTTTCTATTACGCCCGAATCTCTTGATCCATCCAGAAATACATGGATTATTGGTTTACCCCAATATTTAGCTTTTAGGGCTTCTAAATTATACCAAGCAGATCTCTCGTATCGATTCGAATCTTTAATAGGATGATATAATGCAACAAAAATATCACTTTCCCTCATTACTTTACTTAGAGTTTCATTAATTTTTGCAAGACTAGTCAGTTGTTCTTTTGGAAAAAATTCTTTATCTATTTCAACTTTAAATTCACTATTCTCTTTAATGTAATCAGCATATTGATGAGCTCTTTGAGTTTTTTCCTCATCTCTATTTTGATGAGATATAAAAACTGTAATTTTGTCATCGTCTAGTTCTTCTATTCTTTCAGCTTGTTTAGTAAGTTTTTCAGATGCTTTTTTCTCCTTTTCCTCTAAACTTACTCTTTTACTAACATCATCACTGTAAAAATCACCCCCACCTAACCAGTTACTTCCCCCTCGACCCATTTATATCATTCCATTTCTTATATTTTTCATTAAATTTTTAAATTGTTCCAAATTATGAGATAACGCATAGTATATATAAAACTTTTCAAAATCTTCCTGATTATTTTTTTTAATTTTTATTAATTCTTTACAATAATCACATGAACAATCAATTTCGAATAATTGACATAGATCTGTGAATTTATTATTATTTGGCAAATAGAGGGAATCATTCCAATGAATCCCATCAAATAAATCAACCCCTAATTTTGAATAATTTATTATTAATAAAGGATTGCTACAACCCATTAAATGAAATAACACTTCTTCGTATCCAAAATCTCTCTTTATTAATTCAATAATGGTTTTTAAAGTTTTATATCGAGTTTTATAAGCATTTCCTAAATTTCTTTCAGGTACGCAAATTGCTAATAATTTTTTATCGATTTCTAAATTCTCTAGAAACAATTTAATTTTTTCAATTTTTCTCTCTTGAATAATAATTTCATAAAATTGATTATTTTCTTGTAATTTATATCTCATATTATCATAATTTTTTAAATCTTCTAAAAAAGAATTATTCGAATTTATATTGATATTGTCTAATGAAACCAAAATATCCGGGTTAAGAATTTTTGCAGTGTTAATTAATAAATCTTTATTCCAATTTTTTGAAAAAAACCCATGAAAAGCTTCAAATGCACCACTATCCAAAAAAAATAATGATTTATTCTTTTGAATTTGTTCTATCTGCGGATTAGTAATTTTACTTTGAATATAGTATAAATCATAGGCAGATATCATAAAATGTGAAATTTTTTGATTTATTAAATATATAAGTAATTTTAAATAACTGCTAGAACATTTTATTGATGTTAAAGAAGGAATAAACTCTGGTGTTTCTAAGACCTTTTTATTGATTAAGTGAATTCTTTTTTTTATCATTTTCAAAATAGTGAAATTATAATTTATTTTGTATTTTTTTGAACTGTTCAATTGCTTCAAATCTTTCAATACATGAGGGACATTTTTTACAGTGATTTGCCACACCTTTTTGACAAGAATACGAATTTTCAATTGGTAATTTATATTTCATTAAATATTTAATTATATCAAGTTTTGTAAATTCATCAATTGGTGTTAAAATTTTAATTTCTCGTTTAATTGATTCATTAATAATTGGTTCCAATGAATTAAAATAATATCTCATACAATCGGGGTAATCCCTTAAAGATTTAATGACTCCAATTGAAATATAATCATAATCAAATTGCCATAATAATGAAGAAGCAATAGTTAATAGTAATAAATTTCTTGAAGGAAAAAAATCTTCATTTATTTCCATTTTAGATAATCCAGTTTCTATATTTTCTCCAAAATTCTTAATCTCAATTTTATGATATCGTTTAATATTTTCAAATTCACAGATTTTCAAAAAAGATTCATATTCAAATTTAGCAGAAAGTTGTCCATAATCAACGAATAGACAAAATACATTCATATCATGTCGCAATAAAAAATCTACTAACACGAATGAATCTGTTCCTCCTGATAGAAGAGAGAGAATTTTTTTTTTCATTTTTGTAATTAATAAACAATTTTTAGAATTTTTATTTATTTTTAATTATTTAAAAAAGGAATTAAAATTTTCAAATTTATTTTAGGCAAATAGAATAAAATTTACATAATTGACACTTCCGATTTCCGCAAAAATTTTTTCCATAATACCATAGGGCTAAATCAAATGAAATATTATCAATTCTTAGATCTTTAATTAGTTTATTTTGAATTTTTTCATAAGTATTGTAATTGAGGTTCTTATTTTTAATTAATTTGAATCTAAAAAGTAAATTCTTAATATGAATGTCAATCACGGGTATATAATATCCAAGATTTCTTAACCAATGACTAGCAATTTTATATCCTATTCCTTTGATTTTTACTAATTCTGCTCTAATTTCTTTATAATTTCTATATTTATTAAGGAATTTATTGACATTAAAATTGAACTTTTGAAAATAGAGAATTGTATTGCAAATTGTTATACTTTTTGTTTCATAGAAGCGATAACCATTGTTTTTTAATGAAATTTTAATTAATTCTATTAAATAGTCAAAAATTTCCAGTTTTTTCAAAAATCCCGGATTTAATAAATCAGAATATTCATTTAATAGTTTCTCATAACAATATTTGACTTTAAATGTTTTCATTTGAACTCCAACTAAAATAGAATAAATTAATTCAAACCATTTTTCTGTATTATTTTTTTCTTTTGTACAATAATTTTTCACCGCACATATTTGCGAATTATGTAATTTTTTTGAAAAGCTTATAAGATCTATAATATTTGCACTATTTTTTGCTAACATTATCAAAATAATGAACTGCAAAAATAATTTAAATAATATAACATCAAAATAAGATCTCTTTTTATATAAATTTAATATGAATTAAAATTGAAAAATAAAAACCTTCTGAAACACGTAAAGGTAAAAATTTAATCTTCTTCGCTTGCTGGTTCTGATTTTATTATTTCATATTTTGTCTTCTCCTTTAATTCTTTAATAGTTGGAATAATTCTACCAGATGATGTGGTTGGATTCAAAAAAATATCTCATCTTCTTTAAATAATCATTATATTACATAATTTTCAAATTAAAATCTTAGTTTTTTGAATTTAAAAAGAATAATTCAAATCTAAACTTGATAAATTTCTTTAAAAAATTCAATTTGAGAAATTACTTCTGATATTATTAAATCTCTTTCTTCGTCTGTTATATTAAACAAATCAATTATTTGGGTATCAATCTCCTTAAATAATGGATAAATTTCATTATTTATTTTATTATCATTATTTTTTAAATATTGATTAATTTCATCCACATTTAAGATAATTTTATTTAAAACGTCCTCATTTGGTTTAAGAATAGGAAGATGTCTAATCATATATTGATTTAAATTGATTGTTGTATCGCTCTGATTATTAATCGCTTTGATACAATAAAATTGAATCAATGCTGAATTAATAATTGCAGATAAGTATTTTAATTCATTCTCGTCCTCATGAAGTAAAGAATAAATCGAAGATGTAAAACATACATTATCTTCTGTATATAAAGATTCAGGAATTATACTATTATGTTTAATTAATAGTTTTGGATTTTTATAGTATTCATAATTATCTCCTTTTAAAATGCTTGATGATATTTCTTCAATGTTAAAAGATTTATTTTTTTTAAAATAATAATATCTCATATCTTCTTTAGCATTGATAAAAATACAGTTACCATCTGAATTATCACCAAGTTTCTTTTTTACTTCAATTAACCCTATTTCTTCTTCACCTCGAACCATTTTTGGAAAATCTTTAGTGTTTAGATAATTCAGATTTCCTGTTTTTTCAATTTTATTTATTAAACTGAATATTTCAATTGATGGTTTTATTCTAATTCTATTTAAGGGTGATGTATCTCCAGTACATATTGGACATTTTTCATTAAATGTATAATAATAAAAACTAGCATTTCCATCATAATAACTACAATTTTGATTATTACATATTTTTATTCGATCTATTTTATTAGATGCATCTATATCTTCCTTCAAACCATATTCAATTCTTAATTTGTTTTCAAACAAATCCTTTACCTTTAATATTTCAGAATATTTTGGATCTGTATGAAAAAAAGTAATTTGTACTTCATTTGTAGCCCCCTGAAATTGTCCAGAGCCTATATCAGTTATTTCATAGATTCCTACGTTTTTTAATAGAGTATTTCGAATATCTAAATATTTTTGCCTTAATAAATAAGATTTTGGTGTAAGAATTCCAGCATATTGAAAAGAAATTTCCTTTCGTGCAAGTTTATATAAAAAATTTATATATATATCTTCAGTTATTTTATCTTTTGTTTTTAAAATTTTTTTAGCTAATGGGTTTAAAATATTTCCATAAGGAGGATTTGCTATAATAATATTAAATCCTTTTGTATTAATAAAATCCGAGAATTCCATTGACCAATGAAAACATTTCAGATTTTTTAATTCTGATTCATTTATAAAAAATTTTATGCGAATTTCCTTAATTAAATTTTCATTAATACAACTTATAATTTTTTTATAAATGTTTAGTGGATCTTGAGGTTTAAATTTATGATTATGTTCGGGTTGAAATACAATATTAGAGAGAGAAATGGAATTTTTTCTAAATGTAATTCCTTTAATTTCTTTCCCAAAATCATCAAATTTAATCTGATTTTTAAGTTCATCGGTAAAAACCAAATTATCATTTAATTTTATTAGAATTGATTCCACATAATTTAAATTTAAATCATAAAATTCTTTAGGTTTTACAATAAGTTCCTTACAAATTATTTTTTGCCTTTGATATTCTTTAAGTAATAATTTATCAAAATTTTTATTATAATTATTAGTTAATTCTATTATTTCAGATCGTAATTGATTTCTTTTTATTGTATCTCTTTCTTTATAATATTCTTTTATTTTTTTATTTCTTTCTAATAACATTTGGGATAATGACTCTTTCTTCTTTCCAGCCCATTCACTAATTGGGGTAAACTCAATTTTATACCCCGTTTTTTTATCTACAGTATCAATTTTTGTAACACCTTTTGTATAGCCAAATAGACTATTACCCGCTCTTATATTATAATCAATATTGGGTAATGGCTCTATTTCAATATTCAATGTATCTAAATTTGAGGGGGGTTGAACGATCCATAACCATAATCTTAATTCACATATTTCAACTGCGGATGAATTAATATCAACTCCATATAAATTATTTTGAACGACATAACTCTTTAAATCATATAAGTCTTTAAATGGTCGTTTATCTTTATCAATTGATTCTGTGGATTTATAGGGTAATTCATTCAATCCAATATTTTTAATAAAAAAGTTATAAATTTTTACAATTAATTCCGCCATACTAACTAAAAACGCTCCTGAACCTACTGCTGGGTCACATACTTTAAGATCTTTGAGAATTTTAATTGCATATTCAAAAATTTTGGTTTTTGTTTCAAGCGGATACATTTTTATTTGTTGAATCGTTTCTAGTTGCCATGGTAAAAGCTCTTTTAATCCCTGATTAATATTATCGAGAAGATATCTTTCCAGAGTATTTTTTGAGATATAATTAGTAATTATTGATCGAGTGTAATAAGTTCCAGTTTTTTTTCGATAATCTCCTATAGATTTTTCAAATATGTATCCTAGAATATTCGGGTTAATTGAATTATTATTTTCAGTGTCCTCATCATTCAGGTTTAAAGTAAAATTATATTTTTTTAAAAATTTCCAAATGTCAATAATTGCTTCAGAATTTAATGAGATATTGGGATTATTTTCTTCAATTTCAGAAATTCTAAATAGACCACCATTTAAATATGGTAAATCTTTAAATCTTTCCAATATGTCTATTCTCTTGCCATCATTATTAAAAACATTAAAAAATAAACTTCTTAAGCTATTAAAATAATTTCTTTTATGCTCTAAATTAAAAATTTCTTGTATAGGATCAAATTTTAATAATTTCCAATCTAACAAAATTTTTATAAACATTATTCTAAAGAATATAGTTCTAAAAAATGTGATTTTCATCTGATTGAACTCTTGATCAGATGTATTAGTAGGTCTATTTAACCCTTGAATTAAAATTGTCTTATTTTTTAAATCTAATAATTTTCTTAATTTATTACTAAATTCAGCATAGAAAGCTCTTGTTATTTTTTCTCCTTTTTCATCTTCTAAATAGATCCTTTCTTGCCTAATTGCTACATCGCGAATAATTTCCAATATTTCAGCAGGAGTTTTTTTGACTGGTATCATATTATTTGATTTTTTATCATAGATTAATAGATACCATTCATTAAAATTTGTAACAACTGCATTATAGTCTTGTTCCAGTCCAACACAAAAATGAAACCACTCTATCGCTTGTTCAATGCCTTCTTTATTCCCTAATTTAGTTAGATCTTTATTTAAACTTTCAATTTCAAAAAGTAATGATTTTCCTTCTCCTTTATTAATGATTCCAAAATCAGGGTAACGATTAAATGAACGACCTCCAAATGAAGTTGCCATTATTCTAATCTGGGGTACGATTAAATCATCCATTACTCCCATTTTATAAAATAATTTTTTAATATAACTTTCAGTTATAGCTTCAGGTTTAGCACCTTGAGTTGAAGGTAGCGGTTTTATATGATAAGAACTAAGAACCAATCGAGTTTCTGTTTTATAATGTGAAAAAAATAATTTTTCCTTTAATTGTTCATCGTCAACAATGATATTTATAAAATCATTCTTTATTTGCTCATATATATCTTGAAAATTCATCTTCACTATTTGTAATTAAATATTATTCATCTATAGAGAGGATTTTTAAATTTATAACATTAACTGAAAACTATGACATTTAAATTATTTGCCGACTTGAATAGTGATTATCCCTTATAGAATAATGTCGGTATAAATGATTACTCTAGTAATAGCAATTGATAATATGCTTGTTGTGCGAGTTGAGGAAAAATGGAACAAAAATTAATGTGATTTGTTATAGTAAAAATACGGGATTTTCCAATCTCATCGGGGCGAGCGATTCTATAAGATATATTTATTTTTAGAAGAATAAATATTAAGATCATGAATCTACGTTTTGAGACAATCTCAATACCTCGTACATTTGCACGCCTTGCATAATAGACAACTATATTATGAGAAAATTATCATTCAATTTCGGTTCTAATTTTCATGAACATAAGTATTTACTCGTCTGTCCAATTTTTCGGAATATAATCTATCTTAAAATTTAATCTATCAAAAAACTTAATAGCAAAAATTTATAAATTTAAGGGAAATTATATAATAACCCTGACAATATCCAAAATGAGATAATTAAAGTTTATATCAGAATAAGATTATAAAATTTCAAAAATGAATTTAATTTCTTGTTTTAAAAAGATCCTCTATAAAAACTTTAAATAAAAATTTAAAATATTTTATTAAAGTTAAAAATTTGAATTTTCAAATTATATTAAAAATAGGAGAGAAATTTACCCCAAAAAAATAGTAAATTAACAATAAAAAATCTTACTTTTATCTAATTCTACTTAATAATTTAACTTAAAATTCTTATTCAATGGGACATTAAATCTTTTTGCATTCATTAATGTTTTTCTAATTTCTTTACCACCGCATTCTGAAGAATCTTTAAATTTACAAGTTTCGCAATATTTTAATCCTTTCACTTGGATCCAAAAACATTCTTTATTACTTAGATTTATTTTTTTGATTATTATTTCTTTCATTTTTTTATTGTGTTTTTTAATAAAAAATTCTAGGAGTTCTCTAATAAAAAAATAAAATCTCATTTAATTTAGTAAATTTTTCAGAAGTAGTATGTAAATTTGATAATTTCCACGCTAAATTCTTTATTGAGTTAACTGATCTGATTACTTATCAAACTTATTTTAAGAACTTAAAAGAGTTACCTAGTTTATTAGATATTTTTAATGAGTATATAAAAAATTACACATTAAAGATAGAAAATTTAAAGAATCTCTCAAGGCTTAAAGAATTCATTGAGAATAGTAATATTTTCAAGTCTGTAAAAACCAAAATATATTTAAATCCTTGGATTCAAGAGATAAATAAGGTTTAAAGAAAAAAAGTAATTTGAATTTATAATTTAAAAAAGGTGATAATAATAAATATCTCAAAATTTATTTCCGAGCATTTAATCAATAAAGAAGTCGATGTATATTGCACACATGACAGTTCATTTCAGGGGAAAGCTATAGGTTGTGCCGATAATGTATTAACTTTATTGGATAAAACTGCAACTATGACTTTTATAAACATTCCACACATTATTGCGATCTGGGAAAAAAAAAGAGAGAAAAGCGATAAATCTTAAATAGAAAGTACAAATATTCTAATCTATTTTAAGATTAAACAGTTTTTTAGCATTTTTATAAAAGATATCTCTATAAAATTTTCTTGATAAATCGAGATCTAGCAATCCTAACATCGAATTTTCATAGGAGTATGGAATATTTGGGAAATCAGAACCAAAAAGAATACGATCTTGATATGATAAGAGTACATCTGGTTTTGGGCGTTTAATCTTTCTTTCAGGAAAAATATTATTATGGATATAAATCATTGTGGTGTCCAAGTACAAATTTTCATGTTTATCAAGTAATTTAATGAATTTATCATATTCGAATGCACCCATATGTGCAATAATGAGCTTCATATCTGGGAAATTATCCAGAAATTTTTGAAAATTTTTTATTCCTACATATTCATTTCTATATGGTGCTGTTCCTGCATGCCATGTGATAATTTTGTTATATTTTTCAACAATTTTGTAGATTTTCTTCATTCTCGGGTCGTTTGGATAAAACTCTTGAACTAAAGGTTGGATTTTTAACCCTTGAAAATTGTAAAGACTAAATAATTTTTCCGTATATTCTTCACGATTTTCATCTTCAGGCCAGACAGTTCCAAAGGGTATTGCATTAGGATTTTCTTTCACAAATTCATTTGTCCATTCATTCATTTCTTCTGCGATGTTTTTTTTATGGGCGTAATTATATGTTGTAAATGCTTTCACATGGTTTTTTTTTAAAATTTGGATTAATTCATCATTAGGTAATTTATAAAATATTGGCCACTTATGCTCTTCAAAAAAATTCCAAATAGATTTAAACATTTTAGGTGAAAAAAAATGAGTATGTGAATCAATATATTTAAAATCTTTTAGAGTATATACCATTATTCAATTTGATAAGGAGTTAATATTATTAAAATATTTAGTTATATTTAGTTATATATTATTAAAGATGATTGATTTAAACCAAAAAAAAGAATTTTATGATTATATTGGCAATAGTATAAAGTTTTTTAACGAAAAAATTGATGAGTTTAATTTTCCAATTAGAATTTTTACTCATTACGACGCCGACGGATTATGTTCTTTAACTTAAATTTGAGATAATAAAAATCCTCCATATTATTTAATCTAATTTATTCATATTTAGATCTTTGAGAATTTTTTCCATTTTGGGATTGAATTTCCAATTTTTTTTAAAGATTTTAAAATTTATTGAATAGGAAGCACTAATATCTGCATCTATAAATAGTATTATCCATTCTCGTGCTTTTGTTTGATACATTTTGATATTTTTGTATCCTTCGATTTTTAAATTACTGCTAAAACCTCTTTTTGAACAAATAAAAAATGTAATTCCAGTCTGTATATCGTTGAAGTATAAGGAAAAATCGTGGTCTTTACCTTCACTCAGATTTACTGTAATCATTTCATTCATCTTATCAATAATAACTTTATGGTTTTCACCGCTAAGACTTATTAATAATGTAGAAACATGCGTGCATCCTTCAAGGTTTAAATTCTCGATTTTTTTTACTAATTCTTTCATCTCATTTAATGTATTAAAAATGGGTTTATCCGCATTTCTTATTCTTCCCGCAACATAATCATAGTAACGATTTAATTTATCAGTAAGATTATAAGGAATTACGACATCTGCCTGTAATGTCTCATCATCTTTAAAATATAAACCATTTTCCAGATAATACATGAAATAATCCATCTCATCTGAGGTAAAAAATTGTGGATATTCATTCGCTTCCAACCTTCTTTTTATATAAAGTAAGAATATAGAGGGCGATTCTACTAAATCCGATATAATTTTTAAATCATTGATAAAAACAGACCAGAGCCATTCCTCACCATCAATATAGTCAACAGACCTGATGAGGTTTAATTGAGTTGATAATGGTCCTAGAAATTCCAATGTGATATTAATAAGAAAAATATTCTCAAATTTATCTGTATTATATAAAATGATTGCTTCATCTCCATTTTCATATTCAAATTTAGGATTTTTACTTTCAATAATGAATTTTTTTGTTCGTTTTGCCTGATGATAAGCGTTATCAATAATCTCAGAAATACTATCGTCTATATTTTTAATTGAACCTCTACGGGCTGAAATTGGTAGTATATTTGATTTTGCTTCAATTATAAAGAGATTATTGTCATATATTACCAATCCGTCTGTCTGTGCTCTTTTTGTTTCACTGTTTTCAACAATTTCATAAAATAAATCATGGTAAATCTCTGATTTTGGAAGTATTTTTTTAAACAAATCTAACGCATAAGTCTCTAATATTTTACCCCGTTTTTTAATAAATGATTTATTATAATAGTGCTCATCTTTTTCGATAATCCATTTTTCAAGAATCATTCTTATGTTTTCGAATAAAACTCGAGGGATAAAACAGAAATATTCTCCATTATGTTTTATTAAAGGTCTTTGAGTTATTATCGTATTGTTTGTTGGAAATGCGGGTGATTTTTTAAAAGTAATAAAATCCTCATTTTCTCCTATATTAACACTTAGCAGATCTAAAATTTTAGTAGGTATTTTTTGGTTAGGAGAGATTTTAAATGGATTTTCAGAAAAGTTTCGAAATGATTCCTCAAATTCTAGATCTTTTTCAACTTCGGCTATTATTTCTTGATATTTTTTAATTATTTCCTCACTATTTAATTTTAAATCTTTTAAGTCAATTTGTAAAATACTAGATATTTTTGTCTGATATAATCTGAGTTTACTAATAAAAATCATATTATTTCGAATATTAGCTTGGATTTGTGAGCTTATATTAATGAAAATTTTAAACATCTGGTCAATATTGAGGCTATAATGTTTTTTGAAAAAAGGATTATGATCTTGAAAGAATATTTTAATTAATTCCATATGATGTTCGAATATTGAATCTCCTCGAACAAAAAGATACCTTCTTATTGATTCTACTCTGATTTTTTGCTTCAATTTAACTTTTTGGTGTTCTTTTAATTCTATTTGAAAATAAGGGATGATTTTTTCAAAGATTTCTTCTATTAGATTAAAAATTTTAATATAATCTTCTTCTGTTAGATTTTTATCAAAAGAAAATGTATCTATTCCTGTTACTATACTTTGAACATACTCGACAAATTGTTCTTGACTAGTATGCTCTATTCTTTGAGGAGTTTCTGAATATACCTCAAGATTATTATAAAAATTCTTGAGAGCAAAAGCCATAAGAAGTTTAAATGGATTCTCCTTTGATATTAATAATTTTAGTTTTTGAATATTTTCTCCGATCTCAGGTTCTAATTTTTTTCTTAATTCTTGAATATCTTTCTTGAACTTTTCTGAATTTTTCATAATACCTTTTTAATGATAAAAATTTTTATCTTAACTTAGAATATATTAAATGGAAATATATCTTTTTCACCCAAAATTAGTGTTTAGAAAGAGATAGAAAAATTAAAATTATGGATAAAGCATTTTCTCTTGTATAAATCTCATTGAATTGATCTATCGAATCTAATCCGTGAGCAATTTTATTTCTATAATTTTTTGATATTTGACCCTCTTCATTTAAAAGCAACCATTCGATAAATAACAATACTTTTTCACTCACAGTATCTTTTAGTTTTGTAATTAATGGCCCTATTGACCTTTGTTGTTCCTTATTTTCTTTAATACTAATAGTTTCTATATTATTTTTAGCACAAATATATCTTAAAATGCTTTCGATTTGGAAAATACTAATTTGAATGCATGCAAAATAGTTTTCATTGAAATATGATTGTAGACTATTATAAAATAATCTTTTAGATACTTCATTTATTACATTAGAATATCGAATTGGAGCAATGATATTAGAAATTAGATCATCTTTATCGAATTTGCTTATAATTCTTTGAAATAAGAACAATCGAAAATTCCAATCCAGTTCATAATTAAGCCATTTTGCCGAAACATTAGATGCCCCATGTTCATTTACTTGCTCACCTGCATTAAATTTTTTTACACTCCTATTTGAAAATTGTATTGTTGGAAATAATCCCGATAAAGTATTTATATCTTCAGGTATATCTGGAAGAAAAAATTCAAATAATATGGTTTTCTTAATGATTTGTTCAAGAGAATCGTTCTTAAAAGGTTGTAAAAACCTCTCAATCTCTTCATTTGGGATTTTTCCTTTCCCAGACAGAGGGCCGTATCCTTTAGTGCATTTAGGTATTAATTTATTTATACGATCAATCTCCAATCTTATATAATTATTTAGATCATCCCGATTTGGACAATATTTCTGGATTACTTCTAATTTTAAATTTAAAAAATGATGCTTGACACTCATAGATTGCATATTTTCTTCTTCCCATTGTTCATTTTCTAATTTAGTTTCAAAAAAATCCAAAAACTTTGTGGCGAAGATAGATTTTTTGTTTTCAATCTCATCTCTCATATCCAATTTTTCATAAAAGCTAAGAATCTTATCAGTAAATTCAAAACCAAGAGTAATATTTCCATCAAATATTTCATTTACATAGAAATTAATCGTATCAAAAATATTATTAGAAATAGTTGCACTTTTCAGCACTTTTCCATCAAGATCTAGGAAATATTTTAAAATTTCAGACGGATCTAGTTTTTTTTCTATTAATTTTTTTGATACTTCACCAATGTTATCAAAAACTGTTTGGTTCGGGATTTTAGCACGGTGAGAAAGCCGAATATATTCTCTTAATAAAAACGATGGGTTATATTGATTCATATCTTGAATAATGATCTCCCTGGCAACATCATAATATAATGGGACTAACTTACACTTGGCTAATAATTCAGCTTGTTTATTCTCCTCAAGATATTCTTTAATATTTTCAAAATATAATAATTTCAAGAATTTATTAGATGTTTTTTGTATTAAATCAATGTAATTTTGAACATCTTTAATTTGATTGTATTTCTTTAATCTCCCATCTATACTCATTCCTTTCAACAAAATCAAATTTGGATAAAGCGTAAAATCAATACTCTTGATGAATTCCTTTGAAGGTATAAAATTTTTATTATTAAATTCTTTTATCATATTTCAAACGTCCCAAACTGATTCCCGCTTTATGAAATTGTTCCTTATACCACCTATCATCTGATGATTGTTGAATTATCTTACCTAAGTTGTATTCCAATTCGTCAACTACATATTTAAAGGATTCTTGACCCGAAGTTGATGGTATTAGCGTCGGTGATGGCAAAATAATCCTAGCACCATCAGCTAAAACAAATAAAAACCAAGTAACAAACGAACCACTATAAAAAACCCTTGCGTGCATTCTTGTTGCACTTTTATCGGGAAAATTCTCAATCCAATCAACTTCGTATTTAGCATTACTTCGTGCATCGTGGAATGATGCTAACTCGAGCATATCCCCTTGACTTGATGGAATGTCACTGAGCATATGTTGAATTGTAGTTAGAGCTAAACTTAGTTTATCTTCTATATCATACCTAGTTTTTATACACAATTCAACATCGTGTTTATAAGTGTATATACCAAACTCATCGTGGTGTAGCCAATCGCTAGGTTTCGAGGTGCGTAATATTTCATTTATCGTTTTAATATTCATATTATTTTAATTCCAGATATAACCAATTAAAGTATCATTTAATGTGTTGTTTTATAAATTTAGAGACTCCTAAGGATTAGTATTTGAAAAGGAAATTAAAAAAATCTATTAGGGGATTATTTAATAATGGATTGAGATGTTTTCTAAAAAATTGAATTACATTTTGTTATATTTAAACCGATAAAAAAATATATAGTTTTTGGTATTTGGGGGAAAATTATGGGTGATTGTAAATAATCGGACAATAATAATATCGATGTGATTATTCAAATTCAAGACAAAACAAGTAATATAAAATGTAATTTTTTGGATTTGATCGTTTCTTTACCAGTCGGTTTTTTATATTAGCAAGTTCTTATTATTTCAAAAAGGAGCATGGAATAAATTTGGCATTAAATCTTGGAATGATTTACTCAATTATGTGTTTGGAGAAATACATATTGAGAAAAATAAATACATCAATAAGGAAGGACTTGAGAGAGCTATAAAGGAACTTAAAGAATTCGAGAGAAAAAATAATAAAAAACCAGTTCTAAAAGATTTAGGAATGGGAGGAATTGTGAATGCAATTTTAAGAGGTGAATGGAAATATTATGGTATTACTTCCTGGAATGATTTACTCAAAATTGTATTTGGAGAAATCGTTAAGGAGAAAAATAAATATCAGGGAAAAGAAGGGCTTAATAGGGCAATTAAAGTCTTAAAAGAGTCCAAGAGGAAATGCGGTAGAATACCCGCTTCTAATAGTCGAGGGATATATTCAATATATAATAATGCTCGAAATGGAATATGGAAGGAATTTGGCATTAAAAATTAGAATGATTTATTAAAAACTGCTTTTGGAACGATTAATAAAGAAAGGAATAAGTATATTGGAAAAGAAGGACTTGAGAGAGCAAAAAAGGAATTACTACAATTTGAAAAAAGAAATGGTAAAATACCAACATCTAAAAATAAAGGGATGAATACTATATATACGGCGGCTCGATTAGGGAAATGGAATGATTTTGGGATAAAAAGTTGGAGAGATTTAATTAATTATGCATTCAGTATATAATGTAATATCTTCGTATTACTTTAGAAAATGTATACACTGTATATACTTTCAAATTAATCTTTTAATTGTCAAATTATTGAACAAAAGGTAAATCCATAGTCTCTTTTGTGTGAAATTTTTATTGAAAAGCAATAAAAGCATCAAAATATTCTAGATTAATGGATCTATATCATAACTTATTCTAGAGTAGGGTATAGATTATATTAAAAAAGAGTATTCTTGGTTAGAGAAATTTGATTTAAAAATAAAAGCACATAATGGAATATTAGGAAAGGCTATTGGAATTTCGCCAAATTCTTTTAAGTATTCTTTAATGTTGCAAAGATTAGAAATAACATATTTAGTAGAATATTTGTACTGCCAATTATTTAATTTTTGAACATCATTTTCCTCAAGTTCTTCTTCAAAAGAAGTGCTTTTTTCATTTGGATGGGTAAACAATAGATAATGGTTTAAACTAATAGGAAAATAAAACTTTGAAGGAATTTTAATTCCATTCCACTCTACGCTGTTTATTTTGATTACTGGATTGTCTGATGTTATAAAGGGTATTGAAGTTTTGTTAATTAATAATTGAATGCTATAGTCCTTGTACAGTTTTTCTTGAGAATAAGCTGCTCTCATTAAAAATCGATGGATTTGTTGAACTAATTTATTATAGGTTTTTCTTCCATTTTCATCTCTCATCCTAAAATCACCTTCGAATTCTATATTATACATAATTAATTTTCCACTTGCTTCTGATTTTAGTTCTTGTAATTTATCGTAAATGATTTTCTTTATAAACCTCCTTCTTAAATGCAGTAAAATTATGAATCGAAGTAAGAGGATTCGTTTAAAATCTTTTTCTTCAGTTGATTCTCCTGGTTTGAAAATCATGTTATTTTTAATAATCTCTGAAAGACATGGACTCGTTTCATTTTCAACTAAAGAGAGAAATTCTTCTGTCAATTGAGGTACTTCTTTATCATATAAAAACGGTTTTCTTGAAAAAGATTTGATATTACGCTCTTTAAAACTGTCATATTTCTTATTATAAACAAAAATTTTTTCCGAATCTAAATAACAAAAGTTTTTCAAATACATTTTTGATAACTCGTGTTGTCCTTTAACACGATTTTTAAACCTATTTTTGGTATCATTCTTAAGTTTGTAATCTTCGAAAGAATCATTAAAGTATCTCCTTATAGTAATTTCCAGATCACTATTATAAATTAACCTATAAGCTAATCTCTTACATCTGTCACAGTAGATTTCACTAGATCTTTTAAATATGAATTTGAAATATATTATATTATTACATATACATTTTAGATAAAAAGCATTGTAACCCATTACTATTCCAATAGTAATGTAATCATTTATTACCTTCTTATAGTGGATATTAGGAGTCATTAAAATGATATGATTTATGAATTATAGAATAAAATCCAATAATATCAATATAAATTTTAAAATTTAAATATTCACATTTAAAACTTAATAGGTCTGAATATTGAAAGTAGAATAAAAAGGAATTAGCATATACATAGAATCTGTCATGGTGCCCTCCTAAATGCGGCGGAACAAGGTATTTATATGGAATCCCGTGAAGGACAGTGCAATCAGATCACTCGTGGCAGTCGTGCGGACTCGCATCCAAAAGGTGTGGGCTCTAAAGCGTGTATGGTCTTAACGAACAAGGGGAAGGTGAATCATAAAAAGATTTTAAACCCGAAGTTGACTATATTCCCAGATATTTGGTGTCCCGCCTTGTCGCCCTCTAAATTAGATTGGGTTCTTGTATATACTTCTTAATCAAATAAAATCTTAAAGCATTTAAGACTAGATTTAAATTTATTATACAAATTAGTATTAAAATTTGATTAATGAATATGAGATTTGAAAAAAGCTTGTCCATTCTTTTTTTAGAATTTATTAATGAGATAATATACTTGGAATTTTATCTTGATGGAATGATTAAATCAATAAGGGAAAAATCTGAAGATGATAAGGCAGCAATTTTTAAATCTTTTCTTGAGAGTATATTTAATGATCAAAAATCTCTTCTTTCAAAAATAGTACATATTTACTCGATCACTATATTTGAGACTTTCAATAAAGAAATTTTTAAAGAAATAAATGATCACTATAATTTAATTCAAAGTAATTTCAGTATAACACCATCGAAAATCATTTCATTCTGTAAAACGAATTTTAATATTGATATTAATAATGAATTTAGTAAATGGAATGATTTAAAGGAAAATATATGTAGAAGACATGTCATTGCTCATAATATGGGTAAAATTGATATAAAATATATTGATTGTGTGGATATTGATAAATCTCTAGAGGGAAAAGTAATTGGAAAAGAAGTAAAACACGATCTTGAATATGTAAAGAAATGTAATAATAATGTTTGTAGTTATATGGTATTCCTTTTTAAGAAAATCTCAGATTTTTATTCTCTAAAAGATATTGAAAAAATAGTTTATAATTTAGCTGAGGAGATTTTTCAGGATGTTAACCCAAATATACTAAAAGATGTTAAAACTTGAATAATGATTTCCAGTATTTAATCCTTTCTCTCGCTAATGTACCCCCGTGGTGCCTTCTAATTACTCCGGGAAAAATATGACTTTACCTCATAAATTCTTGACAATTTATGAAAAATTAATTCTTTAGATTTAAAGATTATATTCATTGTTAATTTTAGTTTTTATCTCATTAAATAATAATTCTTTAATCTCTTGTGCAGATATATTCCTCGTATCTAAACTGAATGGTCCCCTTACCCTTCCCTTCTTATTAATTGTACTCTCAAATGGTGCAGAAATTTTAAATGTTATTATGTATCTACCTTCCAAAATTGTAATTGTCTTGAAAAGTTTCCCTTGTTCTTCGCTTATAATGTTGATTCCAAAGTATTTTTTTAAAGCTCCAGATAAATCTGTAAATTTCAATATTTTAGAATTTAACTTCTCATCTTTAATTCCTGTATTACTCCAGTACTGTTCACTTTCTAAATATTCAATAAGATCCTGAATTGAATTGAATAATTCATTTATTCTTTTACTGTCATATATACTGATTTCTATATGGCTCCACTTTTCAATCTCTTCTACTATCCTTTTAATATTTTCTTTCAAATATTTATCTTCTGTAATTTTCAATTTATAGTCAAGATTAGACTTGATTAATTCACAAATTCTCGGAGCATCATGAGTTTTTTTATACTTCTTTCTATCTACGGGAATGATACCAACTGAGGGATTTTTTAACCTTTTAATATATAAATTTAAATTTTCAAATGGTTGTTTGAAATTCTCATTTGATAAAGGTATTTTTATATCAAAATACTCGTTTATAACTTCTTGAGGGATAATACCCTCAATATTTCGAAATTTTTCAAGAATCCAGAAAAAATGTCCCCTCTCTTCATATTCTTTTTTCTTTTTAAGTAATGTATCAATATTATCATCAATTTCATTTTTTTCACTGTCTATTATAATACAAAAATTTGGATTAATACTTTCTAATAAATCAATTGTATAATGGTCGCTAGTGATATCATCACCACCTCCAAAATGAATGATAATTACTTCTAAATTATCTAAATTTATTTCAAAACATTGAAAAAGCATTTTTATATAAGGCTTTCCAGAGACACCTTCAACCCAAATAATACCATTTGCTTGTAATAATGAACTCGGCTTAAGCCCTAACTCATTTCTAATAATATTTAATTTTTCTTTTTCCAGCCACTCAATAGAGAATAATTCTTTATCTTTTTTACAAACAAAATGTGAACAGTCTCCAGAAAAATCAATAAAACTAGTTGAATGCGTTGCAAAAAAGAATTGTTTCGAATAGATATCGTTAGTTAAAATTAGATCTTTAATAAATCGTAATAACTTCAATTGAAGTCCTGGATGAAGTCCATTTTCTGGTTCATCAATTATATAAATACCATCTCTTGGAAGCATTAAAAGAAATAATAATGATATTAATTCTTGTGTACCATGTCCTAATTTTGTCCAATTACCCATATCTTTATCATCTTCGATATAACCTCCAAAAGTTTTTTGGTCACTAAAATTCCACTTTATTGATAATTTTATATTAGGAAATATTTGCCGCAAGCTAGAATTAAATGTTTCAATGAATTCAGGTCCAATTAAGGATCTATATGGAAATGATATTTTTCCCCTTTTAATTGTATTAAGGATTAAAGCTAAATTAGGAATTTCAAAGGGTTTTTCTCGGCTTAAATCAATTGGTATCTTATTAAAGCTTTTTTCAAATAACAGCTTAATTGTCTCCTTTATATTTGTTATTTCTTGTGTTTGATAATCTTTTTCACTTGATCCAAGTGTTCGAAATGATGGAATTAATATGACATTTTTCAATGGTAAAATATGATCTATTAATAAACTAACGAGATCCTGGTCAAGATTAATTCCTTTTAGAATTTGTTCTATAGTAGGTTTAAGATCTACATCAAGATCGTCAATATTCTCAAACTCATAGTTAAATAAAATTTTTTGATTAGTAACATCATAATTAAAACTTAAAATCATTGAAAAGGTCTTAGAGAATGGATTATCCTTCTTTAGTTTAAGGTTATATAATGGATTGAAAGCATTTACGAATTTTCCATTTTCTAAATTAGATTTTAATCTATTTTTTCTACTATAAGTTTCACGGATTGCAATTCTTCCATTTTGATAGATTTTTAAGATTTTATCGTAAAATTTACCTAAAACTAAATTAATGTCTTTATAGTCTAATTTGACTTTTAAATAACGAAAAATTTTATTTCTATCAATATCTTGATTTAATAGATTATATATGCTTCTAAGAACATTTGTTTTGCCAGAATTATTTTTTCCAATGAATACATTGATATTTTCAAGATTATTAATCTCAATTGCATTAGTATATCCAGATTCGTGGAAGGGATTCTTAAATCCGATTGAAAGAATTTTCATTTTAATCACTTAAATTACTTTTCTGTTTTATCCTTAAATAAAACAAATAAAAATATATCTTTTTCCCCCATTTTCTTCTATAATTAATATTTAACGCTGTGGTGTCTATCAAATTACTCGGGGAATTATTAGGACAAAAAAAGAGATAATAGAAGATTGTTTATATATAATGAGATCGATTTATAATACAGAAGAAGTATAGTAAAAAAAGATTAATATCATTTAATATGACAGACTTCTACTTTAGAAAAGAAGGTAAATCTTATGAAGCAGAAAAGTATTTTAAAGAAGAGTTAACTCAAAATATCAATATTTTAACTATAACTAAAAAATATATCAAAGAAAATCTACAAGTAATGCAACCTACTGAAATAAATTATGTTATGTATCCTCATCTTGGAGAAGAATTATTTAAAGACGAAAGGATTGCAATGGAAGAGGTTGAAGGGGAGAAGAATGATTACAATAATTATGGCGGTGTAGCAATATATATTCGGGACGAAGAAGATCAAAATATGATATTAAAGGAAGAATATAGAGATTTAAAGATAGGATACATCTCTATTGTAGAACATTACAATATTATTGAAAATATTTTGAGTGCAATCCACGAGTTGAATCATTTTAAAGATCCATTTAACTCATCCATTAATTATGTTAAAAAATTTCTTTCGAAAGGGTATGAACAAGATACCATTAAGTTCATACAGTTTAATGTTCGTAATATATTAAATGAATATTATGCAAATTATAGAGCATATGAATACTTGAAAACCATATTAATCGATTTAAATATTGAACAATTTGATATTGAAGGCATTCTTAACCAATCTTTCTATAATTTGCAGAGTTCATTAACGCAATTTAAAGATAGACTGATTTCCCTAAAAGAGATGGAAGAAAATTATTTTAGATTTAGTCAATATTTAACTTTTTTTTTTAGATTCTTTGAAATAATACTCAAATTCCTCGGAAAATGGCACGGATTAATACAAAACAATAAGGAAATAAATCCAATTTTTAATAAAACCTGGGAACATTTTAAAAAAAAAGTAGAAGAGGCTTCGTTAGAATTTACAATAAATTTCATTGATTTAATTAAATCTATAATTACTCCCACTTTTAAAGATAAAGGAAATATAATAGAGATTTATAATTTATTTTACATTATTTCCAGTCAATATAGCCTAGTAATTGAAACACTATAATCTCTCCCTTGATGCCCCTATTACTCGAGGATAAGGCGATACGACACTGTATATCGCCGATTTTTGTCCTTTCTCTTTCTATTGTCACTTGTTATATCTTAATTTCTTAAAAAAAATATTTTAGATTTTCAGAAATTCAATTTACTCCAAAAAATTAATATGCCTAGAATTAACATTTTATATTCATATGGGATTTATCTAAAATCTTATAACCTCTATTTTAAAAACTAATAAGAAAAGAATTAGTGAAAGTGATAAATATGTATTTAGCTTTTATTGATGAGTCGGGAACTATGCAAGCGAATGATCCCAATAATAATTACTATATAATTACAGCTATGGTTATGCAAGAGAAGGGAATGAAATTTCTGCATCAGAAAAGTCAAGCTTTAAAAAAAGAAATATGGCAATTAGTCCAGGGTACAAAAAAAAGCATGCCTCCTAATTTTGAGATTCATTTGCAAGAAATTCTAGATGCTAAGAAATATTTTAAACCTCTAAGAAGTAATATACAAAAAACGGAAGATTTCTTAAATAAAATTTTTCAGTTCATTAACAATCTTTATATAACCATCATCTCCATCGTAATTGTTAAGGATGATTTTTTTTCTAAATATAAACAAGGAGAGTTGTTAAAATGGTCTCTTCAATTACTTATTGAAAGAGTAAATCGTTATGTTTGGAATGACACTAAGAATAAAAAAGATAAGGAATTCGCATTGTTAATAATGGATGAAGATTTCACACATGACAAGAAAAAAAGGAAATTTATATCCAACATGATGGAAAAGGGCGTTAAATATCAAACTGGAGATGTAGATAGAATACTAGATACTCCAATTTTTTTAGATTCTAAGCTTCATAATGGGATTCAGATCGTTGATTCAATTGCATACTTAATTAGAAGGTATACAAGAAAGATTATAGACAAGAAAGGATCATCATTGTTTGACGAGCTTTCTAATATATTTCTTTATAATCTGCGTTATCTTTTTTATGGAGGTGAATCAAATATTAATAGTAATGGTATTAAATTCTTTCCCTCCTCTGCTCCAACTAACTACTGGGATGTATTTGAGGAATAAATTAGATGAGAAAAATTATATTGATATTGTTATACAAAAAGTTTTCTCTTCTATTCCTCGATTAGTCTTCCCAATCATTATTTTCTCTTGCTGGTCGCCGCCGTGTGCTCCTAAGTACTCGGGGAAAAATTATTTTGAATGTTAGTATTCACAATTTCAAGTTATTTCTTGAATTTCCAAACACCATTTTTAAGTTTAAGTGGTTTTAATTCTGAACCCAATTCTTTTTCAAATTCCACCATTTTCTTGATTTCAGGTTTTCCTACCTTGTCTTGATTTTGAGAATTCCAATAATTCCTTAGACTCATTAGAAGATTATTAATCTCCTCTATTACTTTTTCTTCAATAAATATTCCAGACTCCTCAATAGGTTTTATTTCACTACTTATGATTTCACCTTCTTTAGATAATTCAATACTAGTTTCTTTATTATAGAAAGTATTTTTTAATTTATTTAGATGCAAATGGAAATTATTCCGTAGTGTATCTGCTCTATGAAAAACCTTAGAGCTATAAAGACCGTGATTATTTTCACTTCTTGAATAAAGAAATTGATGATTTCTTTTCTCTACTTCATTTAATTCATTAAGCTCTAAACACTTTTGGAAATACAAAATCTGATATCTTGTTAAAATAAACCCTTCTACTGCTTCATATGTTTCTTGATCTCTTACAATTTTATTTTTTAATTCTTCTCTATTTTTAAATCTTTCATGAGATTTCTTATTTTATTCAACAATTAGTTTAGAATTATCATAAGAGATTTTAGAGAGAATATAATTGATAACTCCATAACGAATCTGCGGTATTTAAATCTTGGGTATAATCGAATTCATGAAATTAAAGGGCTTGAAATGCTCACAGGATTGAATTCTCTGCATTTGGAAGGAAGCTGGATTGTTGATATTAAAGGATTAGAAGCATTAAAGAAATTGACATATTTGGATTTAGGTGCTAATAAAATTAAAGATATTAAGGGAGTTAACATGCTTGTAAATCTTGAATATTTACACCTCGATAAAAACGATATTAAAGAAATTAAAGGGCTCGAATCGCTCGTAAATCTGAAACGATTGGATCTTGAACATAATTATATTAGAAAGCTTAAAGGACTCAGCTCATTTATGAAACTTGAAGAATTGAATATCTATAACAACCCCATCACACAAGAATATAGTGGTTGGGACATTCTAGATTTGATTTGGAAATTAGGTGGGGTGAATACATCTACTGGAGATTTTGAAAGCCCTCAAGATATTGTAGAATACTGTCGCCAAACCGAAAAAGACTAATCTTTTTCACTCTAAATAACATTCAGAACATTTTCAAAAATCTTTTTTTGTATTTTATTTTTTTTATTGAAAATATTTTAAGAGTGTTATTCAATAAATTATCTTTGAAGAATATTTAATAATTTATTTTCGAATATGAATAATTTTAATCAAAAAGAGCAATTTGAAGATTTAATCAGTCAATCTTTAAAATTTTTTAATAAAAAAATTAAAGATTTTAGTTTTCCAGTTAGATTATTTACTCATTATGATAGTGATGGTCTATGTGCTGGAGCAATACTCTCAAAAGCTTTATATAGGCAAAAAATCCCTTATCACCTTACAATAAAAAAGCAATTAGATAGACAAAATATCCAAGAGATAGCAATTTCTATTGAGAAATCTAATAATTTTGTGATTTTTTCTGATTTTGGAAGCGGACAATGTCAAGAAATCGAAAATAACATTAAAAAAGGTCAATATATAATTTTAGATCATCATTTGCCCCAAAAAATTGCCAATAAAGAAATGAAAAAAGAATTGAAAATTTTAAGAGAGAAACACTTTCCATATCATGTTAATCCATATTTTTTTGAAATAGATGGAAGTATAGATGTTTCAGCGGCAGGTATATGTTTTCTTTTCTCTAGAACTATGAATCCTGCTAACATTGATTTATCTCCCTTGGCAATAGTCGCAGCAACAGGTGATATACAAAATCAAGGGCCAAGTAGGACTTTTATAGGTTTAAATTCTGATATTTTAAACGATGCATTAAAAGAAAATAAAATTGAAGTAAAAACAGATTTAAATTTCTCAAGTTTCAAGCCATTAAATCAAGCCATTGCATATTCTAATGAGATTCAACTTCCTGGATTATCTCAACGCGAAGATGTCTCTTTAAAATTTCTCCAAAAAACAGGAGTTTTTGTTGAAAATGTTGATGGAGAGATAAAAACTCTGAATGAGTTTAGTTGGGACGAGAAAAGAATTATTTCTTCAGCAATAGTCAAATATGCTGTGGATTCCTGTGGATTGGATCCAGCAGAAATAACTGAAAAATTAATTATCAATAAATATCTTCTTTTAGATGAAATTAACTATCCAGAACTTTCAGAAACAAGTGAATTCTCCCGTCTTCTCAACTCTTGTGGAAGGACAGGGAATGCTTCCTTGGGTATTGCCATCGCTATGGGAGATAGAATTAAGAGTATAGAAGAAGTTAGAAAGATTTTAAAAAATTACAAAACCAACTTATCTAAAAGTGTAGAGTGGATACTATCAAAAAAAAAGTTAAAGAGTATGGAGCATATTCATTATTTTTATGGAGAAGATGTGATACCAGAAGAAATTATTGGAACTATTTGTTCCATGTTAATAAATTCTCAATTAATAGATAGAACCAAGCCGATTTTTGGTTATGCAGACAAGATTGGTGAGGATTTCTATAAAATTTCAGCTAGAACAACAATAGATTTAGTAAATGATGGTGTAAATCTTTCACAAGTAATAAAGGAAGCAATAAGATTAATGAAAGTTGATACTTTGGGTGGCGGTCATCCACCAGCTGCGGGCACTAAAATTAAAAGGGAAAAAATTGATGAATTTTTATTAATATGTGATAAAATCATAAAGAAACAATTAAAACAAAAAATTTCTTTTTAATCTTTTTTAGAATATCTTTTTTCTTTCAAATTAAAAAAAATTACTGAATTTTCGATTTTAATGATTAAGATATATATTTAGAAAAATAAGAAATATCGTGGCACTTTATTCTTATATTCTTTATATGATTCACCATATTGTTCTAATAACCTTCTTTCCTCACCCAAAATTCTAAAATGTGAAAATATTGCGTAAAAAACAAACGATATTATCGCAATTCCTGAACCTATAAGTATAGAGCTTCCAAGAGTAGAAAGATATAACATAAGTTGCTGAGGATTTCGTGAAATCTTATATATTCCCAAGGTAATTGGTTTGTCAATTGGAGTATTTTTAAAATTAAAAATTGCTACAATAAATCCAACAGTTCCCAGTGATAATATTACTAAACCAATTATGAAATCGATTGATAAAAAATTTATTGGGGTAAAGATCATTAAAAATAAATTCAAAAGGGCAAAAATTTTCGAAATCTTAGCTAAGATTTTTTGTGACTTTGTCCAACCTTTCTCATCATAAAGCCTTTCTCTTACTTCTTTAGAGCAAGTTAAAATTAACAAAAAAAAAATTGAGTAGGATATTACTATAAATATCCATCCGTTAAACCAGTCTAATCTAAGTTCTGGAAATAGTTCCATTTTATTCACTAATAAAGATATTTTATATTTTTTAGAAAGCTTTTAGCTCAACCTAATAAAATAAAAAGATTATATGATATTTAAATTTTTATTTATCAAATTTACCTTATTACTTAAATCTATAATGAAATACTAATAAAATAAAATAGAATATAATAAAACAAGAAGAATTTATCCTCATATAAAATTAAATAAAGCTAAAAAAAACATATTAAAAATAATTAATAGATTTTCTTCTAACTATTTTGGGTTGTTATATCTCTTAAATCTTAATTTGACTTTTTCTTCCTTTTTGCTAATAATATTGTAGGCATTGAGATTAGTAAGAAACAACTAAGATATAATATAGAAAGAAATGAAATTTTACCCGTGTATCTATTAACATTTATATCAACGACTATAAGGGAAGTTATAGCTATTAACATTGCGCAAATAAAAATTATTAAAGAATCTAATTTTAGAGGGAACCCCTTTTTTAATTTCAATACACGATATTCATCTTTAGTTATAATTAGAATTGTTAATGCGATACAAAAAAGTATCCAACCTATAATTTGGATAATAAATATGAGAATAGAAAACGGAGTAAGTAAAGTAAAAATTAACGAAAGGACAATCAAAATTGTTCCAATTATAAGGTTTAATAATCCCATGTCTGAGAATTTTGACATACCAAAGAAAGAATATTTCATTTAATATTTAAAACTTTTGAAGTTTATTTAAAGATTAATTTAATATTTTTATCACTGAATTTTGTACCAAACCACTATTTTACCTTTATTTATTCCTAAAAAAAATTAAATGCTCAGAAAATTTCTCTTATTAAAAGAAATTATTCTCTTTATATATCTTTTAGATATGGAGGAATGAACGGAATATGAAAGTCGTGGCAATAAATAGTAGCCCAAATATGGGTAAGGGTAGTACTGCTATGATTCTTACTCCCTTTCTTGAGGGAATGAAAGAAGCGGGAGCACAGATTGAATTATTTTACACAAAGAAGTTAGATATTAAACCGTGTCAGGGGGAATTTAACTGTTGGCTTAAAACACCAGGTAAATGTTTCCAACGGGATGATATGCAAATGCTTCTACCCAAGCTAGGTAATTCGGATATCTGGGTATTTGCAACTCCTGTCCATTGTGATGGAATCTCTGGATCGCTGCTGAGTTTGTGGGAAAGAATGATATCAGTAGCGAAGCCATTCGTAGAGATACGGAATGGACACTGCCGCCATCCTCTGCATGAGGGATTCAAACAAGGTAAGGTTGTGCTGGTTTCAACCTGTGGACATTTCGAATTAGATAATTTCGACCCAATGCTTTTGCATATTAAAGCATTTACTGAGAATTCCAATAGAGAATTTGCTGGGGCATTATTACGTCCCCATGGAGCTGGATTGAGGATTATGAGGAAGATGGGCGTGCAGATGGATGATATCTTTAAAGCGGCAAAAGAAGCAGGTCATCAACTCATTGTCGATGGTAAGATGTCTCCTAAAACCCTAAATACTATCAGTCGCGAACTTATATCACTAGATATGTATTTAAAAGGAGTCAATAAGGCATATCAGCGTATTTTTGACAGTTTGAGAGAAAAATAAAATAATAGATTTTTATAACTATTATGTATAAGTTAAAATTTTTGAATATAAAGAAAAATATTTAAATTGTAAAAACATCACCGATTTCCGGAGAAATGGCTGAATAACCTTTTTTATTAAGATCTTTTGCAAAATTAGTGCAAGATTCAGCACTTCCATGCATGCAAAATATATTTTTTTCTGAATCCTCATTAAATTTTAAATCATCAACGAATTTACGTAAATCTGAGGCTCCTGTGTGACTTGAAAAGTCAAAATTCTTTACATCACAAACTGCATTAATTCCGTTTGAGTCATTTTTAGACTTAAAAAATAAATTATCATCAAGTAAAATTCTTCCTGGAGTATTTTCGACTTGATAACCAACTGAATAAATAGCGGAATTAGGCTCGTTGACAATTGATCTTGCATAATTTCTAGCTGGACCACCCTGTAACATTCCTGAAGGACTAATTATTATACCCGGTGTAGTTTTAGCGATCTTTCTGTCTCGTTTTAATCGGGAATTTAAAATAAAAGTGGCATTACTTACAGCTCTTCGAAATTCTCTTGGATCTCTTAAAAATTCAGCGTAATCAAAATAGATCTCAGAGATTTTTCTTGCCATTCCATCTAAAAAAAGATTGCCACGATATCCATAATGATAAAGAACACTTAGAATCTCTTGAGATCTAGCTACACCAAAAGCGGGAACTAGCACACGTCCCTTATCCTCTACAATTATATTTACATTTTCAATAAATTCCTTTTCGATTTCATCTCTTGGTCGATGATCTCTTAAAGCATATGTTGATTCTATGATTAGTGTATCTAATTCTGGAAAATCATGAACATCGATACTATTTACAAGTCTAGTTTTTTGCGTGTTAATATCCCCCGTGTATAAGATCTTTTTTCCATCAACTTCCACTAAAATAGAACATGAACCAGGTACATGACCTGCATCTTTTAAAGTTATATAAAAATTGTTTGCAATCCTCTGCCTTGTTCCATATTCAAGAAAATAACTCGAAATTCCCATTTTATTAAGTTCTTGATTTGAGTATTTTATTTTAAATTTAGAAATTTTAAGTGCATCGCGAATTAATATCTCAATTATCCTATAAGTTAATTCATTTGTAAATAATGGAATCTGACGATTTTTATATAAGCTTGGAAGGCTTCCTGAGTGGTCAATATGACAATGTGTTAATGCAACTGCTGATATTTTATTCCCATCAATACTTAAAGGTAAAATGTTGTTATTTCCTTGTAATCTTATTCCGTAATCAAGGAGTAAGGAATTTCCTGTTTTTTCAGATTGAATTAGTACGCCAGATGCTCCAACTTCTCTACATCCCCCAAGAAATTTAATTTTAACCATTATAGTAATATTCTCTTCTTATCCCATATTAATGTAATATAAATGAAAAAAATTTTTAGTGTATAGTTATTAATCAAATAACAAAAATCAAAAAGTTTTATCTTTATAAAATAAACAATAAAATAAGAATTTAAATTAAAATAAAAAAAAGCGTTAAATTGATTTTAAAATGAAATATTCGGAAGAAAATGTAGAGATAGGAATAATTGGGGGGACTGGTTCCGATTTAGTACTAGAAGACGCTGAAGAAGTTAAAGTTTATACTCCATATGGAATGTCATCTGATCTTATTTCAGTTGGCTTTTATAAAGGTAGAAAATTAGCATTTATACCAAGACATGGTCGTGGTCATGTAATAACTCCACATAATCTTAACGCTAGAGCAAATATATGGGCATTAGCTAAAGAATTAGGTGTAAAGCGAATTATATCTCCAAGTGCAGTAGGTTCTTTAGTGAAGGAATATGACAAAGGAGATTTTGTAATAGTTGATCAGTACATAGACCGGACAAAAAAGAGATTAGATACTTTTTATGAAGGCGGTCAGATCTGCCATATGAGCCAAGCTGAACCATTCTGTCCCGAAATGAATGAAATTTTTTATAATGCGGGCAAAGAAATTCCGGGTTTAAATATCACATTGGGGGGTACTTATGTTTGTATCGAAGGGCCGAGATTTTCCACTATTGCAGAATCACGTATGTTTCGAATTTGGGGTGGTGACGTGATTGGAATGACATGCTACCCAGAAGTGGTTTTGGCCGCAGAAGTCGAAGTCTGCTACAGTACAATTGCAATGGTTACTGATTTAGATGTATGGGCAGCTGAATGTGATCGGTGTGGAGTTGTTGAAATCGGTCCAAAATGTCCAAGTTGTGGTGGTCCAATCAAAAAATATTCAGTTAGCATCGAGGAAATCTTAGCAACAATGGAAAAAAATGCAATTAATTTAACAAAAATTCTCGATATAGCAATTCCTAAAATATCTAAAGATAGAGCTTGTAGATGTAAAGATTCTATGAAAGGAGCAATTATCTAAAATGTAAAAAATAAAGAAATTTATATTACTTTTTTTTTATTCTTCCACTGGGATTTTTACTAAAGCAAAAACATCGTAGCCAGCCAATTTATCTCTACCATGAAGGCTCCCAGTTAATTCAATAACAAATCCAACACCAGTCACTTCACCACCTGCTTTTTCTACTAAATTGCATGCAGCTTTTGCGGTCCCCCCAGTTGCCAGTAAGTCATCAAATATTAAAACTTTATCTCCCTTTTCAATTCCATCAACATGCATCTCTATAGAGTCAGTTCCATATTCCAGTTTATAAGTTTCAGATATCGTTTTAGAAGGCAATTTTCCCGGCTTTCTCATCATTACAAATCCAGCGCCTAATTTTATAGCAAGAGCACCACCAAAAATATAACCCCTTGCTTCTATTGCAGCAACTTTTGTAATTCCTTTATCTTTATATTTTTCATATAAAAAATTAACTGAGTCTTTTAGACCATCTACATCCTTTACTAAGGTTGAAATATCTTTAAATTGAATTCCTTCTTTAGGAAAATTCGGAACATTACGAATCTTTTTTAGTATTTTATCTTCTAACTCTTTTTCTGAAAAACTCATTAAATTACCTTTAATTGATTTAAATTATTTTAATTTATATTCAAGCTAATAAAAAACTTAAATTTATAGAATTACAAAAATATTATATAATCAATATTTTAATCAAATTATCATTATTATATAAAATTATTACAAAAAAATTACAAATCCTAAAAATCATCGAATGAATAGAAAAACTGAGTGAGGAAATTAATGAAAACAATTATATTCGGTCCTGCAAACGCAGGAAAGACAAGTTTGATGAGAACGACGTGCTTGGGTTATAATTTCATGAAAGTTATAAATCTCAAACCAACACGTGGTATAAGTCGCGAAAATTTTATATTTCGAGGGTTATTGGAAATTTCCGTATGGGATTTTGGAGGACAAAAAAAATATCTAGAGCGTTATTTTTCAGAAAAACAGAGACCTGTTATTTTTGGTGATGTGGACGTTGCGATTTTTATGGTAGACGCAACCCGAAATGAACAGTTTGTAAGAGAAACATTTGATAAATTTCTTGAAGCATTAATACAAAATACACCAAAAATAGATAAGATTTATGTTCTTCTAAACAAAATTGATTTAGAGGAATCTATGGAGGATACTGTTTTTGAACTATTAACTAAAAATCTCGACTCAGATTATAGACAAAGATGCGCTTTCACACCAGTTTCTGTAAAAGAGGGGAGTGCACAGCACAGATTGATCGAGATATTAGATTTCGAAATTCAAATTTCTACTTTATCAATTCAAAGATTAACAGGTATAAGAGCAATTTTAGATAATTTAAAATCAAATACGAAGGCAAATTATTTAGTTTTTAATAGACCAGATGGATTATTAATATCATCAACATTTGGAAAATTTAGTTTAGAACCATTAGAATATATTAAATTTGAGATAGGAACATTAGATTCTAATTTATACCAGATATATCAAAAAGTTTACCAGATTGAGAATAAAACGTCCATATCTCCATTAGAATTATCATTAATTATCTATGAATCTGAAGAAAATTATGTTTTAATAAAAGAGATCTCAGATAAAGCAGTTTTGATGATAATAACAAATAATAAGGAGAACAATGCATTGAATTCGATTTTTGATTTATTTAAAAGTTCCAAGTTTAAAGAATTGGAAAATGCCTTAAGCATTTCCTCTATTTAAACATTAATATATCATCAATTAATTCATTATTTTTTTATTTTTAAATTAACTCTTCGATTTTTCAACCGAAAAAATGGATGATGCCATATAAAGGGCTCCATTTAATTCATTCTTTGGTGCTATTCTAGACGTATCAATTAAAATATATTTTATATCTAAATAAACAGCTCCATATGATTTTCCATTACCCAAATGGATTAATGTTCTATAAATTAAGTTTCCACTAATTCCATTTGGTGCCAAAATTAAATTTGCTCCATTTTTGATACTATTTTCAATTAAAATCTGGTCGTGAAAAATTTCAATGTTTGGTTTCTGATTACGGAAATATTTAACTAAATTTTCAGCATCATCTATTGTTTCATCAACACTCTTATCACGACCAACATCAGTAAGCCTTCCACCGCTCAAGATTGAAATCTTTGGTTTAATCTTTAATTTTTCAAATAATTCTAAGGATTTCTCGATGAATTTCTTTTTTTCGTTGAAATTGTTACACTCATCAATACCAACAGGTCCAAAAAAAAACTGCACTCCCTTTGCAGTTTCGAGAAGTGCGAGTCTATAAATGTTTTTAATCTTTAATGAATCTTTAAGTAACTTCAAAAACTTAGAAGATTCAAAACTTCCTCTTACTAATGCATTTATCTTATTATTAATCAGAAAGGTTATCATTTCTTTTTCCGGTTCAATACTACTGATTAATCTAATTTTTGATTGATGCGGAATATTATTAAGCTGATATGATTTAATTTCATGTATGGCTTTTTTTTCTCCAAATAAATAAATCCAAACTTGATTTTTAATAGAAAAATCTAATGCAGTTGTAAAAATCTTAATGTTTTGATTTTTCTTTTCTCCCACACCTATTCCTATTATCAAGTCGTCAAATGAAATTTTTTGCTTTAAAATTTCAATTATTCTCATTCTTCAATAATGGTTTGTGATATGATATTATATTTTTTAAACTTTAAAAAAAGAAAAAAGCAATTGTTATATTCTTAATAAATTATTTAAAAAAATCTTTGAAATATTTTGGTATGAGTTTGACGTCCCTCTTGAACATAATGAGAATGGAGAAAGTTTAAGAGTCGAATTAGCTCCTGGCATCGCATCGGAAATCAGTCTTTCTGGATTCGGTGGGTTTGATGTTAACGAACATTCGTTTGACAATGCTCAAAACTCTATTTATTTCGATATTTTTATTGTCCTATCCAGTTTTTAATTCTAATTCTGCCAAAAACTTTGACAACCTTTCATTTGTCGTTTCTATCTCTTGTGCTACTTGGAATATGCTTTTGTAAATTGGCTCATTCTCTGCATCTTCAGCTTTCTCTTTCCATTTCTTGAATTTCTTGCTATCTTGTTTGTTATGCTCAATCCAAGAGTATAAAAGCGTCTTTAGCCTTCCTTTCTCATCACTTGGGAATCTCTTAAGAATATCTTCGATTTTTGCCCGAATCATACCCTCTGGAACCGCGCCAAGAATATCGTCGACCCTTTCACCGCCACTGAAGTATATCTGCATAGGTATGCTCATAATCTGAAATTTCATAGCTGTCTCTTTGTTCTCATCCACATCGATCATACAAAACTTAAACCTTCCCTGGTATTCCTCTGATAATTTTTCATATATTGGTATCACCATCTGGCAAGGCCCACACCAAGGCGCCCAGAAATCCACCTCTGTGGGCAGTTCTGAGTTCAGAACCTCTTCCTTAAAATTTGAATCCGTAATCTTTACTATTTTACTCATACTTTTTACCTATCTTTATTTTTCTTTATTTTTTTAATTTCAGTCCTACATACCAACATTAATTAATAAATTTTTAATGCATTATTATATATTAGTTTTTAGTTTTTAGTTTGTAAATATTGAATGGGATTTTTAACGTATTATATCTCTCTTGCCGTCCTCTTTTTTGTGTTGAGGAAGCAGATGCATTTTATTAGGAATTTCATACTGACGAATTTTCGTAATAATTTCATTAAAACTTCCCAGCTGGTTTGGGAGACAACTGAATTATGAAAAAAACCTGTAAAATCACTTAGAAAAAGTGGGAGGGAAAGAATATTGGATTCTAGCCCTTCAGGCCCAAAATAATCTTCCCAATAATGTTCGTTTTAAAAAAAGATTAAAAATTGAGGGAGGCAGAATCGATGATCGGTATTATAAAGCACATTATGAATTAGATCTTGGTAAAGAAGATACTATAGAATTTAGAGATAAAGTATTCAGACTATACTATGCCTTTTTAGAAGGTAAAATGAAATTTTTTGTTTTAAAATTTCAATTATTCTCATTCTTCAATAATGGTTTGTGATATGATGTTATATTTTAATATTTAAAAAAATAAAAAAGCAATTGATATAGTTACGGCGTTATAGACGCCATGCCCAACAATATTTGCTGTTAAATTTTCCTTTCTCCAGATATATAATGCACCTAACATTAGGGAAATAATAAAATAAGGTGGGAAAAGCAAAAGAAACAATTCAGTTGGCATGAGTATTGGAATTACATGGAAAAAAGTAAATAAAATAGCTGTACAAATCAAGGCCCATTTTTGTCCAATATGTCTATCCCATCCTTTTTGAGTGAATCCTCGGAAAATTATTTCCTCCGATGGACCTACAATTAAAATCATCATTACTATCATTAAAATCAATTCTAATATGTTTGATGCTAGCATATCTGTAGTAAAACCAGTTCCTTCTGCACTACCATATGCTCTTTCAAGAAATTCTGGCCCAAATATTGCCCCAAAAGTTAAGTCTGTTAAAAATGATACGAGATTAACTATGAAATATGCACTAACGGCAAATAATAGACCAATTAAAACTTCTTTTAAAATATAATTATCCTTATTTTCATTATTAAAAATACCTAGGAGTTTAATTCGATTATTAAATGTAGGATGTTGAATATATCTACCAACATACCATATTGGAATAAAGAAAAAAATCAGCTCTGCAATTGTTGTTAGAGAAATAAATAAAGGACTAGTTAAAAACTCAAGAACCTCATAAGGATTTTCCATTGTAAAAATCAATGGAATAATAATAATTAACAATATAACTAGAATTAACACTTCAATAAGAATAAAAGAGAGAATAGGCAAGCCTAATGAACTAAAAATTCCCCATAATTTTTTCTTCTTGGTCTTGATTAACTCATCATCATTTAATTTTATTCTTTTATCTATACGGGTTAATGGGATTGTAGATGGTAATGATTTATAATGCTTGAAGTACTGAATATCAAAACCACATTGCATACAGAATCTAATATTTTCAACTGATGGCAACCTGTTACCACAACGAGGACAGAATTCCCATGAAGCATCTGTCGGTTTTTTGGGTAATTCCAATTCGATTTCGTCCTCTTTAAAATTCTTTTCATTCATATTCTTCAAATCCAAACTATTATTAATATATCAATTTTTTTATTTTTAGTTTTGTAAAATATCAATATTATTCAAAAACAATTTTTATTGAGTAAAATAACAAAACAATTCATTTTCTTTCAGTTTTATGGGGTTCACAAAACCATATCTTTCGAATTGAATGGTTTTATTCATGGGAATATCTAATAAATTCAATTCTCCATAACCTACATCCATTAAACCATCAATTTTTAAAATTTTAACTCTAATATTTTCTTCTTGAAGAACCCAATGAATGATTTTAAAAGTTCGATCCAATTCTTTGCTGGCAAATTTAGCATTAATACGATCAGGCGTCTTTAAAATTTCAGTTATTTTTATATTAAATAAGTCTTTTAATCGTATCTGGCTATTATTGGTTAATTTATCAGCATCCCTCTTAGAGATATATACCTTTAATTTACCGTCTATTATTCTACTCCTTATCAATCTTTTACCTTTTTTAGGATTAGTAGGTAATAAAAGCGGTTCTGCCTTAATCTCCTCAAACGGAATACCCTCTATGATCAAAGATACGGGATTATTAACAAAAAAATATCTATTTGAGATTGAATCAATTAATTCAGAATTTTTAGCATATAACCATTGATCAGAGAATGTAATACCTGAAAGAGATAATCCTAGATTAAATAATGTTTGCCTTAAAGCTTCAGGCTTTATTCCCCGCTTTTTAAGAGATTGCAAACTCCAAATTCTTGGATCATTCCATCCTTTATAAACTCCTTGTAAAATGGCATTTCTTGATAGTGTTTTACTGAGTTTTTTTTCCGGAAAATTTAATCTACCATAGTGTAGAAATTCACAATGTTTCCAATTAAATATATCCCAGATGAATTTTTCAATGATATCTTCTTTAACCAGATCAGAACCCCTTAAAATGTGGGTAATTCCAATTAAATAATCATCAATTCCCCAAGAAAATTCAAGCATGGGCCAGACTCGATATTTAGTACCAACTCGTGGATGTTCTGCATCAGATATTCTCATAATAATTTGATCTCTTAAGGCAGGATCTTTCTGATCCATACCAGTTTTCAATCGAACAACGGCTGCCATCTCTTGATAATCACCATTTAACATTTTTTCCCAGCCTTCTAAATTTTTCTCGGGAGTATTATTACGATGAGGACATTCCTTTCCAGTTTTTTTATAGTTCTCCCTAAAATCATTACCTTCACATAAACAAACATATGCATTATTTTCAGTGAGAAGTTGTTTGCAATATTTATAGTAAATTTCCAATCTATCACTCTTATAATATTCCTTATTATATTTTACTCCTAACCATTCCAATCCTTCTTTAATTAAGTCATATGCCTCAGGAAGAATATATTTAGCTTTTGGATCATTTCTCTTGGCTTTAGAGCTACCGATTGTATCATCGTAAAACAGAATTAATTCTCCATTGTATCTTTTTACATATTCATTATTCAAAATAATCATTCGAGCATTTCCGATGTGTAAAGCTCCACTTGGATATGGTGCAAGTCGCATTACAACTTTTTTATAATTCTCTACATTTGGCAGATCTGGTAATGTTTTAAATTCTTCTACTTTTTCTTTCATTTTCTCTAAAGCAGATGGTTCTAAAGAGAACAATTTTTCTTTTTGCACATTTAATGATAAATTATTGATTTCCGCAATTATTGAATCTATTAATGGCATTATATCTTTTAATTTTGGACGAATTTCACTATTTAAAGCTATTAACTTTCCGATAATTGCTTTTCTTTGGGCGATGCCTTCAAATTTTATAGCATTTTTAAGCCCTTCAATCCAAATAGATTTTTCTATATCTTCGCGGTTTAACATATTTATCTAAATTACATCTAATTAATAATATTATTAGCTAAATTTTATAATTTAACTAACTATAATAAATAGTAATAAACGCAAAAAAATTATTTCCTAACATGCCAAAATATTACAAAGGATACATTCTTATCAGATTACGGGAGATAGGCTCAGAATGGAAAGTAGTAGAGAAAGTTAGAAATTTAAAATCAAGAGAAGATGATGAAGATGAAGATTGGTATGCTTTTTATTGTACTCCCATATATGGATCGTGGGATATTTTATTGGAAATATGTCTTTCGAAGCATGAAGAATTAGATAAGTTGAAAACTTTTCTTAAAATCGACGAGGAATTATCTAAGATGATTGAAGAATCCATAACATTAATTTCTATGAAGAATAATTTTGATGCTTCAAAAATAAAATCTCAAAATCTTTATTATCGTGCTTATGTTCTTATTAGATTAAAAAAAATTGGGTTGGAAGAAGAAATTGTAAATAAAATAAAAGATTTAAGATCTACCGAGTATGGAGAAGATTGGTTAATAACATATGCTTCTCCGGTTTATGGAGGCTGGGATTTATTAGTTTCTATATCATTTTCTAAACTTTATGAATTAGATAAAATAATTACTAATTTACGTAGTGAAAAGGAGTTATCAACAATTATCGAAGAAACTACCACGCTAATTGGAGCAAAGCAGAATTTTATGGGGTAATACAAAAGAAAATAAAAAATAGAAATTTAAGATAAACCATAAGATAATTTAAGAAGGTCGTTATTTATAGCTCCAGCTGATATTGTCTTCCCGGTTTTTAAATTATTTACAGTATATAATGCTGGAGCGAAAAGTCCTGGGTCAATATCATAGAATTTATAGTCGACTTCTTTAAAGGTTTCAATGAAAGGTTTTCCATAGCTGGAAGATGTGTTTGATGGTGCTTTTTTAACAAGTTCCCACAATTCTTCTTGTTTTTCTTTGTCAGTTTCAATTGTATAATATACACTTCCAGTTGCAATTAATGAGTCGTTAGTAACTCCCATCGCTTTTAAATCATCTTTTGCAATTGGGGCAATTGTGGTCGTTCCAAAACCATATTTAATCACATCTAACGGAAAATGTAACTCATGCAGTTTATGAATACCCGTTTCTACAATTCTTGATGCTACTTGAATTGAGCCACACAAACATGCTGTGGGTGCGCAACATGCATAAGTATTACTAGGGTTTACTCCGCATTTTTTAGCTACTAATTCCATTACTTCCTCATTGGGTAATATTGCTGTTTCAAATACTAAAATTGCACAATCGGCATCATCTTTATACCCCAATTCTTCATAGAAATCCTTTTCAACCAGTGACAGCGCTCTAGCAGGTCCAGAACCTAAAGATTCAAAAATTTTTTTCTTTTTGATTTCTCCGTCAATTTCCACTTCTCTTTTTAGTTTTACATTCCACCCTGCGAATTGAGATGCCATGCAAGCAATTATTGGCTCAGAAGTATTAACAGTAACAGCGGGAATATAATGTTTATCCAGCATATAATTTGTAAATTTGACAATTCCAAGACCTCCTAGACAAATTTCAGATAAAAATTTTCCAGCTCCATAAGATCCTTTACTAAAATCTAATACTGTGGCGCGATTTGACAGAGTATTAACTGAAACGTTTAATATTTCCTTATTTGCGATAACCCTCTTTACAATCTCTAAAGCTAATTTATTTACACTTAAAGGTGCTTCCAAATAATTTCACCATTAGAATATTTTCTTGATTTTTTAAGTATTTATTAATTTACTCTGAAAATAAATAATTATTTATTTATAAATAAATACAAAATTAAAAAATAATTATATACTTAAAGTTATCAATTAAATTAACAAAATTTTGTATTCAAGTCTAATTTATGGTGTATCCACATACCCACTAAAATACAAATAATAAAATATTTAGATTTCTTTAAAAATCCTCCAATTCTTCTTGATGTCAATACAAATCGATTCATTGCCGAAATTGCAGGAAAAGACAGTATTGCTGCAGTGATTCTAGTACTTAAGGAGTATGAAGTAAAGTCATTACTAGGAATTAGTTTGTATCATCGGGTTTTATATGGTAATAAAAATGAACCTTGGGAAAATTTCAACCTTCTAGTAGAGTTGTTTTTATCAAAAGAATTAGATTTCGTACCCTTTATTTATCTCGATGTCGGAAATTTATTTGAGCAATTAATTTTAAATAATATTGCTAGAGTTCAAAAATATTTTGGATATTTTACCCCATGTCCAGCATGTCATTTATTTTTTCATATGATGCGAATTCCTATAGCAAATTTCTATAATATTCAAAAAATCATAACAGGTGAAAGGGAATCTCATAATTCCGTTGAAAAGTTGAATCAAATTTCTGAAATTTTAGATTTATACAAATCTTTACTAGAAAAACATCAGATTGAATTGGTACAACCCATACGGAAGATTAAACAAGATGTCAATATTTATCGAATTTTAGGTGATCAATGGAGAAATAATATTAACACATTAAAATGTAGTTTTTCAAATAATTATTATGATGAAAACGGAAAAATCCCTTTTGAATTTGATAGAATTATGGATTCCATAACAAATTTTTACTTTCCTTTGTTTTCTTCCGTTATACATTTTATTAATACTCAACACGAGGAACCAGACGAACAATGGGTCCGAGAAAAAATCTTAAAGGTTATTGATACTTTAAAAGATAAAAGATAATAAGGGAGAAGTAATTAAAAATCTACTCTGATTTATGAGATAAATTCTTATAAGCAAAAATAAATCGTTGAATTGCAGTTAAGTGAGTTCCAATTGCTAATATTACCATTGTCCACCAAATAGCAAAAGGGATCCAGATTTGGATTATTGTGCCAATAATAAGTATTGGAATCCGGTCTGTCCGTTCCAGTAGCCCCACTCCACTTAAACTTACAATACCCAGAGATTCTATTTTCGCTCTAGTATAAGAGGTTAAGAATGCACCGAAAATAACAATAAATCCAATTATTATCTCAGTAAATTCTCCAATAATAATTCCAACAAAGATCAATATATCTGAATATCGATCTAATGTTGAATCTAAAAATCCTCCGAATTTTGTAACTCCTTGGAGTCGAGCGATTACACCGTCCAGTTGATCAAGTAAAAAGATAAAACAGAGGAATACAATATCTAATAAAATCCATTTAAAAGAGAATCCTAAAAATACTAAAATTGCAGAAATAAAACCACAAATACTAATATAATTTGCTGGAATCTTTTTTAACTTCTTACCTAAAGGAAGTAGAAGCTTGTCTGAAAATTTTTTCACTCTAAATAACATTTATAACAAGATAAAGATATATTTTATATTTGAAAATCTATTTGTATATTTTCTTTATTAAGTTAAATTCATTTAGTAACGCATAAACAAAAAAAAAATAAGAGATTATTGAGAGGTAATAGTAACTAGGGATCCTAATTCACTTTTCAGTAAGTCTCTAATTGCTACACGGATAACTTCTGATCTATTTGGATAAACGTTAGAGTTTACCAATTCTTCAATTCCACGTATATAAATTTCTGGAACATGAACAGTTATTAGCTTCACTTTTTTAACTACACCTACATATTTTTTTAATATATACTCCAATAATATCAAATTAAAAATAGGATATTATACAGATATTATCGAATTGAGTTTATTAAAAATCAAAAAAATCTTAAAAGAAAAAGATTTATTGTTCTTCTAATAGTTTTTTTCCGACATTCTCATAATAATCTTTTACTTCCGAAATTGAGAGCGATACAATTGCATGTCTTGCATGGTTTAATTCAAATTTCTTAATTATTTGTTGATTAGATGGATTAGATGGGTTAATGACTACATATTCTTTACATCTATGACATGCTCTTACCATTATGAAACTCATAACCAGTCTCAACCCAGACTTAATTTTTATTTGTCCTAATTATTAAATAGATAGATAATTTATATTTTTTTCTAATTAGTATAATAATTAATCTTTATAGGCGATCATGCGTTTTCACAAAATATTTCTCTAAATTTTGCAATTCTGAGGCACTCTTAATTACATATTCTTCATTTAAACATGCTAAACAAAGTTGATCCTTCCTTAATCCAATTGCTTTAACTAGCCCATTAATACTCTGATAAGCAAGTGAGTCAGCTCCAATTTTTTGTCGAACAAGTTCTATATAATTATCTTTATCTATATATTCCATCCGTCCAGCCAATAATTCAGAAGAAGAGGGAAAATCAATCCCCATATAACATGGTGCTTTTATTGGTGGTGCGGAGATTCGCACATGAACTGATTTTGCTCCGCCCTTTCTAAGAAGTGATACTATTTGAGCCATTGTTGTTCCTCTTACAATGGAATCATCAACTAAGACTACATTTTTTCCACCTATAATAGATCTAATAGGGTTTAATTTTTCAGAAACTGCGTTCTCACGATTCTTTTGACCGGGCATAATAAAAGTTCGCCAAACATATCTATTCTTCATTAAACCTTCTTCATAAGGAAGTCCAGATTCTTTTGCATATCCCAATGCAGCGCTTCTACCAGAATCTGGGACAGGAACAACTATAGTATTATTTAAACCGCAAGGGTGTTCTTTTGCTAAATTTATGCCTAAATTTTCTCTTGCTTTATTTACAGGAATTCCATCAATTATAGAATCAGGTCGTGCAAAATAAACAAATTCAAATTGACATAATGCTGTTCTTTTTGAATTCGCAAAAGTTTCCCTATTTATACTACCTGTAGGTTCAAAATGAACAATTTGTCCTGGTTTTACATCATCAATTAATTTACCATTAACAGCATCTATTGCACAACTCTCTGAAGCTACAACATTTTTAATTCGATTATTATCATCAACTGTTCCATAACATAGAGGTTTAAATCCAAATGGATCTCTAACAGCATAAATATCTCCATCTGGTGTTAATAAAGTAAGAGAATAAGATCCATCAAGGAATTTTGCAGCAATTTTAAAGATTTCAATCCAATTTTTAGTTCCAATGCTTAAAGAAGCAAATAGAGTGGCTATTACTTCAGTATCGCTATTACTATTGATTATTATTCCTTTTTCGCCTAATTGCTTCTTTAATTTCATAAAATTTGCAATAGTTCCATTAAAACCAAAAGAATATTCAATTTGGTTAGAACAAAAGTGATATGGTTGAGCAAAAAGAAGTTTTGAGGATTCCGTTGTTCCATATCTCACATGACCGATTCCAATATTACCCCAATATTGTCTTAAAAGTTCTTTATTTAAAGATTGTTCAGCTAATCCACTATTTTTATAAGAATAAATTTTTTGACTTCCATTTACAATAGATATTCCTACAGCTTCTTGACCTCTATGTTGGACGCCCATTAATCCTAAATATAAATCATGGGCAATATTGTATCCCAAATCCGGTGTTGAAATACCAAAGACTCCACAGTGATCTCTAGGTTTATCATTTATCGAGGGAGAGGAATAAAGGAGTTTCATTTTTAAATCTTTCTTAAAGAAATTGTTTTTTGAACAAAAATTGCAATTTGAACAATTTTTTAACCCACTCATATTTTCGAATTTGCTCCTTCCATTATTTAAATAAATGTAGAATGGTATAAAATTTTTTGCATTTATAAGATCTAAATTAAAAATTTAAGATAATGCTTGGATATCTTTAACAACTATTCTACACCATCCCAGCAATATGTGCACAATTTTTCCTTGGGCAGACCAATAGCTTTAACTAGGTCTTCAAGTCTCTGGTATTGTAACGTCGTTAGCTGCAACCTTTTACGTATAACATCAACCATGGCTTTATAATTATCAGACTCAGGGTCGATATATTCGGCAGGATCGTCGATATCCTTTCCAATTAGTTCTTTTATGCCCCAGCGACCGGCTAAATCTAACTCAGAACGAGACCGGGAGAAATTAAGGAATTTGCAGTTATAAATAAGCGGAGGGCATGCTGGTCGCATGTGAACTTCCTTAGCCCCAGAACTGTAGAGTCTTTGAATTGTATCTCTAAGTTGCGTTCCTCTCACAATTGAGTCTTCACAGAAAAGTAGACGCTTACCATCAATGAGTTCTTTAATCGGAATGAGTTTCATCTTCGCAACGAGTTCTCTAATGGATTGATCTTGTGGCATAAAACTCCGTGGCCAGGTTGGGGTGTATTTTACAAATGGTCGTGAGAAAGGAATTTTTGCTTCACTAGCATAACCCAAGCCATGCGGTGTTCCAGAATCTGGGATGCCTGCCACGAGATCAATTTCCACATTATCTTTCTTTGCCAAGTAAGAACCGCATTTGTAACGAACAACCTCAACATTTATACCCTCATAATTAGATGCTGGATATCCATAATATATCCATAAGAAAGCACAAATTTGCAGCCGGTCACCAGGTGCAATTTTCTGTTCAAGACCTTTCTCACTTATGAAAATTACTTCACCTGGTCCAAGATATTTTGTTATTTTATAATTGATATTTGGGAATGCACAAGTTTCCATTGCAACAGCATAAGATCCTAATTTTTCCCCTATGATGAGAGGTGTTCTACCAAATTTATCTCGTACCGCATAAATACCTTCATCTGTTAATATAAGCATAGTACAAGAACCATCAATCATATCGAGGACTTTCTTAATTCCTTCTTCATAGGTAGAACCTTGGCTAATTATAGTTGCGACCATTTCTGTGGGGTTGATTTCCCCTCCATGCATTTCTGAGAAATGTGATCCATTCTTTAATACTTCTTCTGCTAGCTTTTCCAAATTGTTAATTCTACCAACTGTAGCAATGGCGAATACGCCTAAACGTGAGCCGATTATCAAGGGTTGATCTTCATAATCACTGATCACTCCGATGCCTTTATTTCCGTGCATTTTCTTGATATCATCCTCGAATTTCGACCTGAATTGAGTTGTTGTGATATCCTTAATATATCTTTGAAATCCACCTGAGTTTTTTACGGTCAATCCGCCTCTTCTGGTTCCTAAATGGGAATGATAATCAGTCCCGTAAAAAAGATCTTCTATACAATCGCTATTTGAAAAGACTCCGAAAAGACCACCCATCACATATCTCCTTCCATGATTCTAGGTAATGTTGAATTGAATAAATTTTTTGCTTTCATAATATCTAAATTAAAATTTTCTTCAAGTCCTTTAATCATAATTTGCTTTTCTTCAGTAATGACTCCAATTTCTTTAAAATAGAGTTTATACTTTTTAATTAATGCTGTAAATTCTTTTATTTTATCAGCGTCTACTTCTATTATGAATCTTCCAACCGATTCACTAAATACAATTTGTTCGGAAGTTAAATCTTTATCAAAACAATCATAAAGATTTAGATCAGCTCCTAATTCATTTGGAAAACTCATTTCTAGAATAGTAATTAAAAATCCACCCTTATTAACATCATGAACAGATTTAATATAGCCTTTTTTATTGACATCCAATAGAAAATCCCAAGTTCTTTTAGCGGAATCGAGATTGACTTTTGGTGGAGTGCCTCCTTCAATATTGTAAATAACTGAATGATATTCCGAACCCCCTAATTCATTTTTTGTTTCTCCAATTAAAAAGATTGGATTTCCTGATTTCTTAAAAGGTAATGTAATTATATTTTCTTGACCTTCAATATACCCTAATAACATGATAATGGGTGTTGGTTTGATTACTTTTTGAAGAACTTCATCCTCATTATAAAAAGAAACATTTCCTCCAACACAAGGGATATTTAGAAATTTTATACTATCTGCCATACCTTTAACACATTCAGAGAAATACCAAAAAGATGTTGGCTTCTCAGGATTGCCAAAATTACAGCAATTAACCATTGCAATAGGTTTTAAGCCATTAGAAACAATATTAGATCCTATTTCAACTACTGCACCTTTTGCTCCTTCAAACGGATCGAGAAAACAATGTTTAGAATTACACCCAGCGCTAGCAGATATATATTTATTTGTTCCAATTATTCTTAATACGCCCGAATCTCCATCTCCACATTTTACTACTGATCGTACGCCCACTTCATGATCGTATTGCCTATAAATCCATTCTTTACTACAAATATTTTCGGACGCAATTAGCCGATATATTATCTCATCAAATTTTAATGATCTTTCAGGAGTTTTCTGATTAATTAAACTATTTAGAAAGTCTGGGCGTTTCTCTTCTCTAATAATAACCGGAAAATCTGATAATAGAGTAGGATCTAGCTCAACTACCATATTATCTGCATCTGTTATTCTTAATAATTTTGAATCATTAATTTTTCCTAATACAGCATAAGGGGTTTCATATTTTTTAAATATTTCAAGAATAGTCTCTAACCCTTCAGCTTTTACAATAAACATCATTCTTTCTTGTGATTCTGAAAGCATTATCTCAAATGGAGTCATGTTTGGTTCACGAGTAAAAATTTTATTGACATCAAATTCTATCCCAGTACCCCCATCTCCTGTTAATTCACTTGAAGCACAAGAAAGTCCGCCGCCTCCCAAATCTTTTAATCCACTTACATATCCAGTTTTAACCGCCTCAATTGTTGCCTCAATAATTAATTTTTTACTAAAAGGATCTCCAATTTGAACCGCTGGTCGATCTGATTCAGATTGCTCAGTTAAAGTTCTGGAAGCAAAAGTAACTCCATGAATACCATCTCTCCCAGTTGAATTTCCCATTAATACAGCATAATCTCCAGGTTTCGATGCTCTACTTGGAGTAAAATCTTCAACTTTACCAACACCTATACACGCTACATTTACTAAGCAATTATTTTCAAAACTATGGTCAAATTCAACTTCTCCACCAATTGTAGGAATTCCAGTACAATTTCCATAATCTGCAATTCCCTTTACAACATATTTTAGTAGCCACTGAGAATGAGAATTATTTTTTAATCTTCCAAATCGAAGTGGATCCAACAATGCTATTGGAAACATACCCATACATAAAATATCTCTAATTATACCTCCAATACCCGTAGCTGCGCCATGATATGGCTCTATTGCAGAGGGATGATTATGAGATTCAATTCGAAATGCTATGCAATAATCGTCACCAATATCAACAACACCTGCATCTTGTCCAGGACCCGCTAAAACATAATCATAATTTTTTTCTGCAGGTTCAAATAATTTTAATTTAGGGCGAGAAGATTTATAAGAACAATGCTCACTTCCCATTACATCAAACATACCCCATTCCGTAATATATGGGTCTCTTCCAAGAAGTGATTTAATCCTTTCTATTTCCCTTTCTGTTAGAGCAACCTCGACTGTATCTCTTTCATTTCCAACTATAGGCATTTATATCCTGGATTTTATAAAATTAACCATTGATTTAAATAATTTTATCCCATCAGTATTCTTAAATGGGTTTAAGATTTCTTCTGAGGCTCTTTCAGGATGAGGCATTAAGCCAACACAGTTTCGTTCTAAATTGCAAACTCCAGCAATATTATCGAATGAGCCATTTGGATTTGATTCTTCATTAAGAAGCCCCTTTTTTGAAATATATTTAAAAACGATTTGATCATTATCATATAATTCTTTTAAATTATCATGAAAATATCTTCCTTCACTATGAGCAATGGGAATATCTATTATTTCGTTTTTTTTCATTTGATTTGAAAATGCCGTTTCATTATTTTCAACCCTTAAATGCACCCACCTACATTCAAATTTTAAAGTATCATTTCTTAAAAGCGCACCAGGTAAAAATTCAGCTTCAGTAAGAATTTGAAAACCATTGCAAATCCCTAATACAGGACGCCCATCTTTAATCATTATCTCAGCTTCCTTTACAGCAGGACTATGAGCTGCTATAATTCCGCCACGTAAATAATCCCCGAAAGAAAAACCACCTGGAAGAATACAACCGTCATATTTTCTTTCTTTAAAATTAGTGTGCCAAATCAAATCCGCCTGGATGCCAATAACATTGTTTAATATATGAGTTGCATCACGATCGCAATTTGACCCTGGGAATTGGATAACAGCAATTCTTATACTCATTTTTTTAAAAATATATTTTAATTTTTCTTTTTAACACTTAGAACTGTTAGATTTTGGGTCACTGGATTAAAAATCCTGAGATCATTACACATTTTTTCAACGAATTTTTCTGCCAATTGCTCATTTTCGGCTTTTACATAAATCCTTAAATATTGTCCTGTTCTAACATTTAAAACCATGTCATATCCTTGCTTAGCAATCAGGTCTTTCTGAATAGTGGAACCCACTGGATCTCGAGCAGCTGGCTTATTTTCTAATACTACTTCTACAATATATTCCATGATATTCTATTTTTTTATGAAAATTTTCAAGATTCTGATAATTAAAAATATACTCAATACTTTTTATTAATTTTTATTAGTTTTTATTAAAGGAAAAATAAAATGATTTTAAAGAGCATCTTATAACGACAAAAATCTTTAATCATTTAAAAGATTTAATATAGAAAAAGAAACTCCAGTATGATCCCAATCAAGATTCTTATCAATTCATTGGTTTTTTCATCTAAAAATTATAAATAACCAGCATGTTTTAAATTATTTTTAATTCGTTCAATAGGATCCTTTTTAGTATCAGGATTAAATTGCACCCCAATTATTCTTTCGAAATTGTTAATATAACGTTTTGCTAACTTTATTTTTATATTATTTGGAATTTCGGGGATTTTTTCATTTGGTTTAATATTAGGAAACGTTTCTGGAAAAGTTTCCATAAGCCAACCTCTAAAAAATTCTTTATCAAGAATTTCAGGTTCCTCAGATTTACCAAATAATTCTTCATATGTATCAGCAATCCAAAATCTTGATGAATCAGGTGTATGAATCTCATCAATAACAAAAAGTTCATCATCCTTTAATCCAAATTCATACTTTGTGTCGACTAATATTAGATTATTTTTTTTACTGAAATTTTGCCCAAATTCAAATAATTTAATGGTATCTTCTTCCATCTGTTCATAAATAGATTTTGAGACCAAATTTCTATCTAAAATTTCCTTTTTAGAGAGATATATATCATGACCATGGGTGGCTTTAGTTGATGGTGTAATTATTGGTTCATTAAATTTTTGATTCTTTCTTAATCCTTTTGGAAATTCAATCCCAGAAAATTTTTCTCCTTTTTGATAAGCACGCCACAAGCTTCCAGTAATATAACTACGAATCACCATTTCTATTGGAACTGTCTTGCATTCACGAACAACTGAAACATTAGGATCCGGAACAGAAATCAAATGATTTTTTACTACGTTTTTTGATTTTTCAAACCAAAATGATGAGAGCTGATTTAAAATTTGTCCCTTGAAAGGAATTGTTGTTATTACCCTATCAAATGAAGATATGCGGTCAGTTGAAATAATAATTCTAACACCTTCTTTAGAATAATTATCTCTCACCTTTCCTTGATACTTTTTTCCTAATTTTGGAAAATTAGTTACTTTGAGGGTATATCTAAGCTGTTCATTTAATATCTCATCAATCATTTCATTCATATTTTATTTGTTATGCCTTATAAGGTAGATTATTAATCAAGTGGTAAATAATTAAAAAATCTCATTTCTTTTTATATGTGCCATTAGAAAACTCACTTAGCGGATATTTTTTACGATTTTTTTCCATTTTTTTTTGAAAAGCATAAGAGAGATCTAAATTAATTGCATTTGCAAAGCTAAGAAGATAAATAAAAATATCTGCAAATTCTTCGGATATCTTTGAAAAAAAATTGGGATTATTCAAAATTTCCTCTAGAGAGGGGCTTTTGAAAAGAAAGAGTTCTAATAATTCTGCACTTTCAATGGATATTGCTTGTGCTAATTCTTTTGGAGTATGATATTTATTCCATTTTCTATCTTTTACAAATTTTTCGACTTCTTTTTTTAAAAAAGAGATTGTTTGATTACTATCATTAAAAATAGAATTACTTTTTTCGAAATTCATAATAATCACAAAAAATAGTTATTAAACAATTAAAATTAGCCCACTTCTTTAAGAAATTTATCTATATAATTATTTATCTCCTTATAGATTTGTGATGGTGCTAAATGACCAGCAAACTCTATTGCAATCAATTCAGAATTGGGAATTTTTTCAGCTAATCTTTCCGAAAAAGTGAGAGGGCTGTAATTATCCAGCATTCCACCCACGATCAACGTGGGACATTTAATATCAGAAGGATCAAAACATTTCGCTTCATCAACCATATTGAATATTTCCTCTTCGATGATTTCCTCTAATTCAGGATCACTATATTCTTGGTTTTCGGATGCCTCTTTAAGGGCTAACTTTATAAATGGAATTGTACGGTCTAGAACGTCATCAAGAGAATTCTCTGCAATTTTTAGAAAGTTCATACGAATATTATACGGCAAAATGTTCCAAAATGACCCTCGGATATCATTATCAATCATTAAGTCCCCAGAATTCAGGAGAATTAAGAATTTAACTTTATCGGGATGTTTTTTAGTTAGGAGTTGTGCAATCATACCTCCAAGAAGACTATGAGATAGAATTCCAAATTTTTCATTAATTTTTAGATGTTTCAATAGATCTTCTATATCCCTTAGATATGTGTCTCTTAAATGATCCTTTAATTTTATACTTATAGGCTTAAAACTCCTTCCAAGACCAATTGCATCAATTGGAACTAATCTATATTTTTTTTTCTTTAGAAATGAGATTTGATGTTTGAAGAAAATAACAGAAGAAGCTTGCCCGTGTAAAAGGATAATGGGGAAATTATTAGGATCTTCATTGATATCCTCATAATATATGCTTAGAGAATCCTTATTTCGAAAGAATGGCATAACTTCTTCTTTTCTTTTTTCAATTCTATTATTAAAAGTATTTGATAATAAAAATATTTTATTGAAATCATGGATTAAAATTGTAAATAGTTTTAAAATGTGAGTAAAAAGATAAATTTAAAAATAATTAATTTGATCTTGAAATTTTTTAGGAGAAAATATATAAAAATGAAGTTTAAGTTTGTTTAGAATTTACTCATTTCTTAGTAATTATTCTACATTATTAAAAGAGAGAAAAAAAAAAATTAGAAATTTTCATAGCGCAAAGAGCGAGATATTATATCCTTCCAACAGGAATATTTCTTTTTACGTTCTTCTTCCGTCATCTGAGGTTTATAGGTTTTTTCTACTTTTCTAATCTGTAAGAGCTCATCTTCAGACTTCCAAAACCCCACTGCTAGCCCAGCCATAAAAACAGCACCTAATGCAGTAGTTTCAGGGTTACCTGTATGTTCAACATCTATTCCCAAGATATCACTTAAAAATTGAAGGAGAAATTTATTTTGAGATACTCCACCATCAGCTTTTATTTTTTCTATTTGAATTTTTGTGTCTATAATAATGCCTTCAACTATATCTTTTATCCTAAGGCAAATTCCTTCTAAAATTGCTCTTATTATATGTTCTTTTTTAGTATCTAAGTCTACGCCAAAAAGATTTCCTCGTGTGCTAGAATCCCAATATGGAAATGAAAGGCCAGTTGTAAATGTTGGTAAAAAATAAACGCCATCTGTTGAATCCACACTTAATGCCATTTTTTCCGTTTCGGAGGGATCATTATATAGTCCCAGTTCATTCTGCAACCAATCTATGATGTTACCCGCATTATGAGACATTCCTTCCGTCATATAAGTGGTTTGTTCATTGATATGCCAAGCAATTAATGGGTATAATTTTCTTTTTGAAGCATAACATTTTTGTCCTGTATTAAGGTCTACAAATGAGCCCGTACCATTTGTAACTTTCATTGATCCTTCGTTAAAACAGCATTGTCCGAATAAACTTGCCATTTGATCTCCAATTAAACATGTAATGGGTATTTCGCCGCCAAAAATTTTTGCTTTTCCGAAATCTCCTCTAGTATCTCTAATTTCTGGTAATATGTATTCTGGAATTCCCATTGCTTTTAAATATATCGAATTGTATTCTAATTTAAATGGATCAAACAAACCGGTATGAGCATTTGAATAATCAGTAGCAAAAACCCTTCCTTCAGTTAAATTCCATAATATCCAAGTATCGATTGTCCCCCATACTACGCTAGTATTGGGGTCGCTGATTAATTCTTTAACCTCCGGATGAGTTTCAAGAAAATATCCTGTTCTCATGGATGTATGATCAGTAGTGAATTTAATGGTTGAAAATGTTAATAATTTTATATTACGCGTAAATAAGTAGATAAATTTTGTTATACCTCTTAAAAATCTAAAATAGAAACTTTTATTTTTTTTCTCAGTATATAAGGCACATCGTTTATCTTGCCAAGTGATAATATTAGAATAAATTTTTCCAGTATTTTTATCCCAGAAAAGAAAGGATGCTCTTTGAGTAGTAATACCAATTGCTGCTATATTCTCGGGACTTAAATTATTTGATTTTATAACTTCTTCCATAACTTGTCTGCTTAATTCCCAGATTTCTTTTGGATCTTGCTCTACTTGACCCTTTTCTTCCATAATATATTTAGGTTTTCTTTTGGTTTGGGCGAAAATTTCACCATTTTTATCATAAATGAAAGCTTTAATGTTAGTTGTCCCAATATCAAGGCATAAAATATATGTATCCATTTTTATCACATTTTTATATTTTCTTTTGAAATTTATATAACTTTTGCAATTAATTCAGTTAAGTCTATTATTTTAATTTTCTTTTTATTATTATCTTCAATTCCTTTTTCTAATCCTAATTCACAAAGCGGGCAAGCCGTAACGATTATATTTGCACCTGTTTCAATTAATTCATTAACTCTATTTTGCGAGATTTTTTCCGCTAAATCATTATTTGCCCAATGGAGCGTACCGCTATACCCACAGCAATGGGTATATTTTTCATTACAAATTGGCTCTAATAGATTTAATCCTGGAATTTTCTTCAAAACTTTTCTTGGTTCGGAAATAACATTTAAATTTCTTGACAATAAGCATGGATCATGATAGACAACGTTTTTGAATTCTTCAGGTATTTGGGTTTTAAGAATGAGTTTATTTTCCTCAATCAATTGTTTAAATAATTGTAAGATATGAATCACTTTTACTTTTAATTTAACACCAATCTTTTCATATCGATTAAGTAAAGTATCAGCACAACCTGGACAATCAGTCACAACTAGTTTTGCTCCAGAACTCGTGATCAAATCAATATTTTGCTTGGTATATTCTTTCGCTAAATCTAAATGTCGAGTATTAAATAATGGGGCACCACAACACCATCTTTTATCTAAGTTAGTTGAGAAATTAATACCAGCCTTCTTCAATATTTCAATATTAGCTTTAATAACTTCTGGAAATTTCATTGTTTCGCATCCAATATAATAAAAAACATCATCATTTCCATCAGATTCGATATTTTCAATGCCCTTCTCTTCATAAGTCTTGAATATATTTGTGTCTTCTATAGTATGAGTTTTATTTAATTTTTCTATTTGTTCTTTTATATAACTTGGAGTCAAACCTTTATCATTAATATCATCTCGAACCGTTTCAAGCAATGAAACTACTGAAAAATCGAATGGACACCAAATTTTACAGTTTTCGCAATTACAGCATTCATACATTAAATTAATAAAGTCTTTATTTTCTTCTTTAGAAGGATCTATTTTGCCGACTGAAAGATAATAGCCAATTAGAGATTTATAAGCGGGTGCCATACTTTCAGTTTTTGCTCCTTGGAAGGAATTGCAATCAAATCTGCACATTTTAAGACATAACATGCAATTAATCAAATTTTTTACATCAGCTTTATATTCTCCTTGAGGATAAAAATTTTTCTTTTTCAACCTAAAATTCTTTAAAACTATTCTTTTAACATCACGGTCAGCATTTGCTATTATAGGAATCATCCATTTATACTTTTTTAATTGTTCCAAGATACTCATTTTATTTAGCACCTCCCTTTTCAGGGGGAAAATAAGTTTTTCCCGGATTTAAAATATTATTTGGATCAAGTAAGTTTTTTATATCTATTAGTGATCTTAAAGCTTTCCCCCATTCTTTTTCCATCCAACGTGCTCTATTGATACCAATCCCATGATGATGAGCAATAGATCCTCCAGCTTTAACACATGCATCTATTACAGCATCCCAACATTCTTGATAAAACTCAAAATCAGATTTTCCTCCAGTTGCAACCCCACTAAATGTAAAATAAAAACCAACCCCATTAGGATAAAAATGTGAGGCATGAGCAGTTATATGAAGATTACCTTTAACTTTCTTAACTGAATCAAGAACTAAATGATACAATTCTGCAGCATGTTCCCACATAACAGATACTTCAATAGTATCAAATACAATTTTATATGGCGGACCAAATGATGTTTCTGTTACCCTAAATCTGGTTTCAAACCAGTGTTCTACTGGTTCTTCTCCACAATTAGCACCCTTATTATCTTCACATTTTTCTCTTGTAATAATTCCTTCTAAATTTACAAGTCTTTCATTTCCTTCACAAACAAAAACAGCCATAACTTTATCTTTCGCTTCTTTTATTTGAGGGAAATGTCTACTTGTTTCTGAGGTATCGTAGATGCGTATAACAGCTGGATATATTTGATTCCTTAAAATATTTCTGATAGCTTCTAATGAATCTTCTATAGTTGGAAATGCGTAAGAGATTAATTCTCTTTTTTCTGGATATGGCCATATTTTTAAAGTTGCTTTGGTAACTATCCCTAATGTGCCTTCTCCTCCAATAAATAATTTATCAAATTGTGGTCCAGTTGCTGCTCTTATTATTGTTTTTAGTTTAATGATTTCACCTTGTGGTAATATGATTTCTAAACCTAAGACTATATCTTCTATTTTCCCATATTTTGTGGAAAATTGACCAGCTGCTCTATGGGCAATCCACCCACCAACAGAAGACATATAAATGGATTGGGGAATATGTCCACAGGTATAACCTTTAGCATTAAGATATCTCTCTAAATTCATCCCATTCATACCTGCTTGAACTGTAACAGTCAAATCTTTATCATTAATCTCCAATATTTTATTGAACTTTTTCATGTCAATAATGATTCCACCATATATTGGTATCGCACCTCCTACAACTCCTGAGCCCTCGCCGTAAGGGATTACTGGAATTTTTTCCTCATTCGCTAATTTTAAAATCTTAGATATTTGATCATTATTTTCAGGCCATGTTATAAAGTCGGGTAATGCCGCTAATTGTCCTTGGATTCTCCAATTTAAAGTAATTAGCATAGAATCTTTAGAATAAGCAATTAAATCTATTTCTTTGATTGAAACATTTTTTTCCCCCAAAATAACCTTTAATTTAGAAAGAATCTTTTCTTTATCTTTAATCTCATATCTATTGTCTTTAAAAATTAAACCAAATTTTTCAAGAGCCATAATTTTCTCATTTATTTCTAAACTTATTTTATGAATTAAATTATCTTTTATGATTTTTATTAAGTTTTTGTTAAATAAAATCTTAACTTATTATAAATATCTGAAAACGCATTAATAAGAAGAATCAAATAGGAGTTTTAAATTTACAAGAATTTAAATGTTAATACATAGTAAAAACATTAATATCAAAAATTGATTATGAGAATATTTGAATAATTAGCTATAAATATAAAAATTAGAAACTTAATTATTATATCATGAGTGAAAATAAAGAACAACTAAGAAAACTCATAATGATTATTTCTGATCTTAGAGCAAAAGATTCCGAGCGATATGAAAGTCATGTTGCTTTCATGAATGAAACGGTTAAAATGATAAAGGCAATTGCAAATCAAATGAATGAACATTGGAAACAAGTTCAAAACTCTTTATTGGATTTAAATAAAACTATTGAAACAAGCCTAGATGCTTTATTAACAGGTATTAATCCAAAAGGATTACGTGAAACCTCACATAGATTAAAAGAAATAATGGACACTATGAATAAAAGTGTTCAATCAATGAATCTAGAGAATGTTATGAGAGAATTAAAAGCGATTACAACAGAAGGTCCAAAAGTATCAATAGATTTTTCTCAACCAGTTGCTGAACAAATTTCAGCTGGAATGAGTTATCCACAGAGTGGAACAAAATTAAAGCCTCCCCCTGGAACAGAGCAAACAGGACAAGCAGAAGAGGAGGAGATATATGGGTATGTCCCAGATAGTATGAAAAAGAAAAAGAAGAAGAAAGATGAAGAAGAACCGCATTTAATGAAGCCAAGCGATTTATTTAAGAAATAAAAAACATTTATTGTTTTAAACTTTTTCCTGAGCAATTAAAGCTGCTCCTAATGCCCCAGTTATTTGAGGTGCATCCAAATTATTATTAAACTGTGGTATTTCAATCTTAAATTCAAGTTCTTTTTCTAAGAAGACCTTCACTGCCGGGTTTTTTGCAACTCCACCACAAAAAATTAATTGTGGCTTAACACTAATTCTTTTTGCCATAGAAGCTACTCGCCTAGCGATAGATTTGTGTATGCCGGCTGCAATATCTTCTTTCTTAGCGCCTTGTGCAAATAATGATATTACTTCTGACTCCGCAAATACTGTACAAGTTGATGAGATAGATTCCGGTTTTTTTGATCTTAATGCTAAATCACCTAATTTTTCTATAGGTACCTCTAAAGCATTTGCCATAACCTCTAAGAAACGTCCTGTGCCAGCCGCACACTTATCATTCATTTGAAAGTCTATAGGGCTCTTAGTTTTTGAAGATATTAAAATTGCTTTGGAATCTTGGCCCCCAATATCAATAACAGAGGTTGCATCTGGAAAAAAGTATAATACACCCTTCGCGTGAGCAGTGATTTCAGTAACTTTTTGATCAGCAATATCGATAGTATGCCTTCCATAGCCAGTACTCATTATAAAAACATCTTTCCTCTGTAAATTTTCTTCAGACATTATTTGATTAAATAATTGATGTCCAATTTTTTGAAAATTGTGAGTGGATCTTGCGATTTTATAATTTTTGATTTTATTATTTTCCAATAATAGAATTTTTGTGGATAAACTCCCAATATCTATTCCTACAGTTCTCATACGATCAATATTATTAATTATTTCTGCATAAATCGTAAAAATTAATTAGAATTAATTGAAAAGAGAATAAAAACTTTCTTATTTAAGTAAATTGACCGATCGTTAATGTAAGAATAATTGTTAAAAATATGGCTAATAAGAAATGAATAAAATATTTAATTATTGATCCCTTAGAAAGTCTGCCTAAATATTGAGCTAAAAGGAATACAGTGATAATTATTATGATAAAAGAAATTATGAATTGTATATATATTAGATTGGGATTAACTAAAAATGGTGTCAACATTAGTAATGCTCCTAAGAATGAAGAAAGTCCATTAATAATAGCCAAAATACGTGCAGCAAAATCTTCTGCTTTCTCATTAATATTCTTTTCTTTCTTATTGGATTTCTCGTCTGAATCAACTTTAACTTGTTTTTTTATATAGGTTTCTTTCGCTTTTTGGCTTAAACCAATCATATGCTTCAATATTTCTTCTTTTAATTGATTATTTTTATTCAGATCACTTGCTTCATACTTGAAAGCTTCTTTTTCTTGATATAGTGCCATCGCTTTTCTCAAGTCGTAATTGATTTTTGCTCTTTCAGCTTCTTCAGAAAGGAGAGATCCAGAGATACCAGAAACACCCATAGCAATTGCTGTAGCAATGCCAGGTAAAATAAGGATATCAGTTGTTGAATATAGAGATTGATCTCTTATATATAAAGTAAAGATTCCGATTATAATTCCCAGCGTTGTTAAAAGACCATCTGTAAAATTCATAATAAAATATCGACGAGCAATCGCACCGACTTCTGAAATTTCCCAGTATAATTTCCAGCGCCTTAAAATGCGTTTATTATTTTTTTCTCTTACATCCATCCTATATTACTAGTTATATTTTCCTTAAGAAAATTTAAAATCTATTTTTGGGAGGTATTTTAATTATATTTAGATAATATTCTTGAGATTTATAAAAATATATAATTTTAGTGTTATAAATTTATCTTCACTCTTATGGGTTTGAATTATCCTGTTTTTTCTTAGCTTTTCTCTCTAAATATATTGATAATAGGTAATAAATACCAAAAAGTATTACTAAGACACCCAATATTATTATTAGAATAAAATTGAAATTAGCTGAATAGGTTTCTAACTCTGCAAGAGGTATATCATCTAAATTAATTGGAAAACTCATTCCTGGAGGAAATAAAATGCTACCGAGCCAAGAAAAGAAAAAAGCTCTTGGAATAGAGCCAATAAATGTTCCTATGGAATATTTTTTCACATCTAAGTCGACTAATCCTGCTACATAACTGATAGGATCAAAAGCTACAAAAGGTAGAAATCTCGCCACTATGATTGTTCCCATCCCATATTTCCTAATAAAATTATCAGCTAGGAATAAAGCCTTTTCTCCAATAAACTTTTCAACTAATGGTCTTCCACCTTTTCTGCTTATATAGTAACATACGAGTGCCGCTACCATTGATCCAATAATCCCCATTATTCCTCCTCCGACCAAACCCCAAATTATTCCAGTAGCTAAAAGCACAATTTCAGATGGAATCGGAACTAAAAGACCTTGAATAGCCATAATGGCAATAAAAAGTAATATACCCCAAAATGCTAGTAGATAAATTGGATTAACAAACCATTCAATAACCAAGCGATATAGAAAGGTTTGGTCGACAAAGATAATATAATATAATAAATACAATGAGATGCCAATCAAGAAGATAAAGATTATTATGTATATTATTGTTTTAGCATCATAATTAGAAAAATCAAATAGCTTTCTAAAATATTTCTTTACTCTTAGGGAAATGGTTTTTTTTTCTATAGGTTCTTTCTCTTCAATTATTTTCTCCTTTTCCGAATTTTCTCCCATTTTACTAACTTGTTTTTTATTATTTTCCATGATAATTTAAATCTAAATTTATATAAAAATTATATTTTTTTATATTTTTATGTAAAAATCGTTAAGAATTATATATGGATATAAGGAAGTTAATTGTACTTAGTAACAGAGGGGTAACGGGTCGATTTATGGAATATTTATAATTTATTTTAGATTATAAAAAGAAATAATTATATAAAATAAAAACTTTTAATTAAAAATTTTATAAATAACAAATAAAGTTTTTTTTGTGTCTTTAATATTGTTGGAAAAAAAATGAAAAATAATCTAATTTTAGTTTAGAGGAAATAAAAATGACTGAAAACGGTGAAGATTTGATTTCAAACAATAATAAAGATGAAATAGAAAAACAAGAAATTAAACTTCAATTTCATTTTTATCTCACATTTTTTGCTTTTATATACTTAGGATCATATTTCTTACCTGGTATAATTTTAATGTTATTTATATTGCTATATTTTGTACCATACTTTTTACAGACCACAAATTTTGTTTCTCTTTTTATAGAATTAAACCCCTTACTTGCTTTAACATTAATGCCTTTAATTATTATCAGTTGTTATTTAATTCATTTATTTTTTATAGGTTTATTAACTCGATGGTGCTGGAGTTTTACTGAAAAGAAGTCTCCAACAAAGAATGGGATTATTCCACGAAATGTTCCTAGCGATACTTTAAACTATTACCATATACGTTCATTTGTAATTAAATATGGGAAATTTGTATTCACTAAAGGTCTTTTTCCTTGGTTACTGAATTGGTATTATAATTTCGTTGGATCAAATAAAATTGGAAAAGGTACAACAATTGAAGAGGAAATTGTTGGTGATAAATTTATTGATGTAGGTGAAGATTGTTATATTGGAGTTAATTCAGCAGTATGTTCACATACTGTCGAAGGAACTTTTGGTCGGATACCTTATTTTGAAATAAAACTTGGAGATAATGTTACTTGTACGGCATTTAACATAGTCGGTCCTGGATGTGATATCCATGAGAACTCTTATTTATTGCCGTTAGGCTCTACCGGTAAAAACCAAACTACCAAGGGGAATAGTTATTATTTTGGAATACCTATGCGCAAGATTTTCACGAAAAAGATAATAGAATATTTAAAGATCTCTAAAGAAGATTTAGAAAAAGATAAAGAGTTAAGAAATAGACAAAAAAAACTTAAGGAAAAAATAGAGAGTGATGTATTATTAAAATAATTGAAGTTAATAATAATACAAGTGAAGGAGAAAATAATGAATTAAGTATATCAGAAAATAATGAAAAGCATGATTTAATTATTGATTTTACTACAAGTAATGCTATTAGCAGAGTTGATATTAAGTTTTTAGCAATATATATTCCAATTTTTTGGTTTAGCGGTATATTAGTTGCGATATACTGGTATCAATACACTAAAAATCTCCCTTCAATTCAAGAGAACTGGATTTTCTGGCTTTTTCCGATTTTATATCTGCCTATTGCTATATTGTCCATGCTTTTCATTTTTATTTTTGGTTGTGTTTTTTTTAGTAAATTATTCTTAATAATTATTAATTTAATTCACAAACCAAGAGAGGGAGTATTTAGAACGGATTTAGGAGATAAGAATTTTGAGTTTTGGTGTCTTCGAACTAAATTAAAAAAATTAGTTATATGGTTACTGAGAACATGTCCTCTTCCTTGGATCGATATTATAGCTTTTAGATGGTTTGGAGTAAAAATGGATTTTTCAAGTCATCTTCTAGATTCTTGGTTTGATATTGAATTTATTAAATTAGGACGTAAAGTAATGGTTGGACAGGGCTCAGTTGTTATGAGTTCAATGATAGTTGGTAAATATTTAATTATTAAACGAATTATTCTTGATGATTACACAATAATAGGAGGAATGGCTTGTGTTTCACCAGGAACAATTACAGGTAAAGATTCACTTTTGGCTGCTATTTCTTCTACGATTTACAATCAAGTGCTTGAATCAGAATGGGTTTATTTTGGAATTCCATGCATTAAATTTAAACCAAACAAGTTTACATTTAAAAAAAAAATGACTAAAAGGAGTGTGGATGAGGAGGAAGCGATTAATGTTGAACAAGAAATTAATATTGAAGATGATAAGAAAGAAAAATATAACTTGTAATTTGAGGGGTTAAAAAATGTCAGTACCTACAAGCATGCGGGTTGGACCATTTACCCCAACTATTTTAGTTAAAAAGAAATATATAATCTTTTATATATTTCTCATCTGGATTTCAATGATCCCTATTTTATTAGAATTTTGGTTATATTGGCAATGTTTTTGGGATGCAATAAAACCATTATACTTCTATTTTTTTCTCCCGCTTCTCTGTTTTGTTATGTATATAACTGCAGTATTTACGTCTGTTCTTTTTGCAAAATTAATATTAGTTATTATAAAGGCAATTCATAAACCAAAAGAAGGTATTTTTCTTAGAAACACATCAGATAAAGATTATCGCTATTGGAGTTTAAGAAATACAGTTAAGAAATGGCCAATTTGGCTTTCACACAAATTTCCGTTTCCATTCCTTGATAATATTTGTTTTAAAGTTTTTGGAGTTAAAACTAAATTTTCAAATTCGTTGTTCGAGGGATGGGTAGATTGTGAATTCATTGAATTTGGAAAAAATGTAATTATAGGACAAGGAAGCATCATTCAATCCGCTTGTATTGTTGGAAAGTTGTTAATTATAAAAAAAACAATTATTGAAGATAATGTAAGAATTGGAGCACACGCTATATGTATGCCTGGCACTCATATTAGAAAAAATAGTGTGTTAGCAGCAAATTCTGTTGCAACAGTTGGACAAGAACTTGAAGAAGGATGGATTTATGTTGGAGTTCCTGCAACAAAATATAAAAAGAATAGATTCTTCGAAGATGGTTTAGAAAATATACTTGGAGATGTAAAAGATGTTGAAAATTTAAGAAAAAAGTATGAGAATTTATATATTAAACGTTATGATAAACATCTTACTTATAAAGAGAAAAAAGAACTTAAAGAAGAAAGGAGAGTAGAAGAAAAAATAAGATTGGAGCAGGGTGTATAAAAATATTAGCAGACTTAAAAAAATGATAATAATATCTTATAAAATGTTATTCAATTCTGATATGGAAGTAACTTCACCTTATTAATCTCTTTAACTTTAAGAGAAAAAAGAGTTAAAAGATGTTAAAGTCTTAAAAATTTAATTTTTTAAAATTAATAACTTTTTTAAGAGCAAATTATATGATTTATATAGATTTAAATTTATCAGTTAAATGACAGGATTTTTGAGGAAATAGAGCACTTGAATCAATTAAAATACCAAGTAATTGAAATTCTAATAGAACATGTAAGAATAGTTACAAATAGTATGAAAGAGATGCATTTATTTTATAAATTATGGGCTGAACCTAGAGATAAAAAAGAAATAAATGAAAAAAAAGAAGAAATAAACCATTTAGAAGAACAGGCGGATGAATTAAAAGCAAGGATCATAAAAAAATTCGCTGAAGCAAAATCACAAGGATTAAGTACATTATTCGATTTAGTCCTAAAAACTGATGGGATTTTAAATTATATTAATGAATTTACAGATAGAATATTGTATATTGATAAAAGACTTTCTAAGAACATTAATAAAAGAATTAATTCTATCATAAAAATATCTATAGATATGGGAGAAGCATTAACAATTGCAGTTAAAAGCTTATTGGGGCTAAGAGAGAAAGCATTTGATACATCAAAAAAACTACATTTGCTAGAACATGAAATAGATTCACAATATAGAGATTTTGAGAATTATTTATACAATTCAACTGATTTAGATGTAATTACTATTTTAAAGGTAAAAGGAGCTGTCCAGAAAATTGAGGAAATGGCCGATTTAATTGAAAACATTGCAGATTTGATTCGAATCATAGCATATAGTTAATAAAAATTAAAACAAAACATTAAATTAAAGAGAATGCAGAATATCTAAGGTTTAAACCATTTTAAAATATAATATGTTTTAGTCTGCGGATTTGCTATAATAAAACGTTTCCTCACAGAAGTCGCTAATCTTCCTGCTCTAACCATCTCAATTGCTGAAATATTGGAATCACTTCGCAATACTTGAATAATAAATGGGGAATGCTCAAGACCAGGTCCTTTCTTGTAAACTGCAAAATCGGCTCCAAATTTTAATGCGGGTCGAACAACATATCCCTTGTCTCTTAAATCCTTATAGATATTGTACTTATCTTCAAACAGATTATGTTTATTTTTAGCAAACTCAAAAAATTCTTCTGAAGTGAGGTTTTTATCAGATTCTACATCAAATATACTGATCCTTCCAGATTCCAGCAAATATTGTGCTTCAATTAATGATAATTCAGTAGGTTTTGAATAATATTCCAATCTAGGTTTATTTATACCCAATGGGCTTCCATAAAAATTATTCACATATAGATAAGAACCGTATAGCGGATTAAAGATAATTACCCTTGAATTGATTAATTTCGCAGGGATAACCTCTGGAATATCTTCTTCTTTGATTTCATCAAGTGAAATTGCGTTTTCTTTTACCATATCTAAACATAAATCTGATTATTTGATTTATTTTAAGAGTTTATTTATACTAATATTTTTCGATCTTATTGAGTAAAGTTAGCAAATTTTTTTCCGAAGAAGTAAAATTAGATAGAATATAAATGATATCCTATTTAAATAAAATAAATAATGTTTAAAATGTAGATTTACGTTTTTATAATCATTATAAAACACAAAATTCTAAATTTAATAGTGAAAAATATGGTATTAAAACGGAAGAGTTGTGTTGCAGGCTCTTTTTATCCTCGCTATAAGCCAGATTTGATATCAATTATTGAAGAATCTTTTTTAGATAAAAACTTTGGTGTAGGAAAACCTTTTAAATGTGAAAATCTAGAGAATAGAACAATTTATGGGGGAATATCTCCGCATGCTGGATATGTTTATTCAGCTGCTTGTGCATCTTTTACATTTTTTAATTTATTTAGGGAGAAAATTCCCGATACTGTTATTGTTTTAGGCACAACCCATACAGGCTATAGTGAGATTGCTTTATTGGAAGAAGGTTTTTGGGAAACTCCATTGGGTGATATTGAGATCGATTCGGAATTAGGGAAAAAGATTGCAGAGAATAGCACTACGATAAAAATCGACCAATCGGCATATCTTGGGTTCCCACATAGTCGTGAGCATAACATTGAAGTCCAATTACCATTTATTGTTTACTGTTCGGCTAATAAATCAAAATTAGTTCCCATTACAATAGGCTCTATGAATTTTAAAGTATTAAACGAGATCGCAATTGATATTGCAACAGTTATTAAGTCAGAAAACAAAGACATCGTTGTAATTGCTTCTTCTGACATGACTCATAAGCAACCCAGGAATATAATGAACCCAAAAGAAGATTTAGAGGAAATGAGAATCGTTGATCAAAAAGTTATAGATAGTTTTAATGAAAACAACCCTGGAAAGGTCTTTAATAACGCTAGAGCAACAACAGTGTGCGGACCTCAAACAATAACTACTTTAATGCTAATCTGTAATAATTTAGATGTAAAAACTCCTGAAGTATTAAAATATTACACAAGTTATGCCAAGGGAGGTGGAACTGGACCATGCGAGTATTGTGTAGGGTATTTTTCAGGGATTATGAAAATATAATTGAATCTAAACATAATTACAATGCTAGTTATAGACGAAGAATCAATAAAAAAAGCTAGAATTACTCTTGTTCTAATTACTATCAATTTAATGGCTTATTTTATAATAAATGTTGGACTTGGAGAAGATTATGTGATATTACTCTCTCAAATCAATGTTAATATTTATAATGGGGAAGTTTATCGACTTTTTACAGCAATGTTTTTACATGCTGATTTATTGCATCTATTTAATAATATGGTTTTTCTATTTCTTTTTGGTATTGGAATAGAATCAAATTATCGAAGAATTGAATATATTGTGATTTACTTCATGTCCGGTTTTATTGGAAACCTATTTAGTTTATTTCTCTTACCTTTAAATATCATTAGTTTAGGTGCATCTGGTTGTGTTTTTGGTCTAATTGGTGCTGCGATAATGAGTTATATAAGATATGATAAAAGTGCAATACTGTTTGGAGCAATCTATTTAATATTTTTTTTATTTCAATCAATAGGACCTGAGATTAATATTTGGGCACATTTATTTGGAGGTTTAGTAGGACTTTTTCTAGGATATCTGATTAATAGAAATAAAAATGTTGAAAATATATACTAAAAATTAAACTTTTTTTAAAATAAAAAACTATTTTATAATTATTATGGCAGAAAAAGATATACGTGTTGCCGGGATTATTGACAAATTAACTGAAATAACCACTGAATATAACCAACTTACTAAAGAAAACGAAGAATTAAAACAAAAAATAATGAAGAATGTTGAACTTCTATCTGAGGCAGAGATTGTAATTAAAAATTTAAAAGAACAAGTATCAATTTTTAAAAATCAAAAGAAAAGTGATTTCCCTCAATTGCCACCACAAGTAAATGAGTTAAGAAGAGAATTGGTAGAAAAAGAAAATGCATTAAAAAATGCACACAATATTATAAAGGAAAAAGAAAATGAAATTTCTATTATGAAACTAAAGGTCAGTACTTCAGTCTTAAGCGATCAATCACAATTAAATAATTTTAGACAAGAATTACTCGAAAAGAATAGCCAAATATCAGAGCTTTCAAATCTTAATAATGAATTAAAGAGTCAAATTAAAAGATTGGAAACTGCCAAGATTATTACAGAAGCACCAATCCCTGCAGCTGAAACATCTGCTTCTTTAAATGTTTTAGTCGAAGATTTACAAGATAAATTGAATAAAAGTAAAAGGCATGCAGAGAAACTTGAAGTAGAGTTTAGAAATTTAAAGTCCATTCAAGGACAAGGAGCAGCCTTAGAACGAATTACAGAACTTGAAAATAAAAATGAGAGATTATTACAAAAATTAAAGGAATTAGAGTCTATTCAATTAACTTCAGAAGATCCAAATAAAATTATACAACTTGAAGAACAATTAAAAGAAAAGGCAACAATTATTATGGAACTTGAGTCAAAACAAACCGAAGCTTCCACTACTGTTAGTTCAGGAGTTGGAGCTCCTGCCGGATTAATCGAGGATTTACAAACAAAGATTAATAAATTAAAATCTCAAGTTAAAAAGAAAGATGAAATGATTTCCAAATTAAGATCATAAAAGATATTAATTATTTTTAGAAAATTTCTTAATTATTTTGATGAGTTAATGAATAATTCAAAAAAAATTGCCTTAAAGGAAAAACTCACATTCATTTTTTGCGGGCATTTTGCATTAGATAAAATTTTTAGATTCAATCAGGATAGCATGGAAACCGTTGGAGGTGGGGTAACATATGGATCACTCGCTTTAGATACATATACTAGTGATGTTTGGATTGGAATAGTTTCAAATTTAGGAAGTTTAAATTTCAAAAAGGAATTTCTGGGAGAATTTCTCGAAAGAAATATTAATTTAGATGGCATAACGTGGAGCCATTCCAAAAATACAAGTTTTGTTTTAAATTATTTTAATCATAGCAGAAAATTAACCTTAGTTTCTAAAAGTCCTAACCTCAATTTTAGAAATTTTCCATTAAATTATATTTCGAAAAATCCAGATGCTATTCTTTTATGCACATTATGTAATGAAATAGATATTGAATATATAGAAGATTTGGTAAAAAATTTAAAAAATAGTTATATTGCCATCGATCTCCAAGGATTTATCAGAAAAATTGATAATTCTGGGCAAATATCATTAAGATATGATAAAAATTTCAACAAAAAGATCTCATATATAAGTGATTTAATTAATGAAAATCTTATTTTAAAAGGTTCCCAGGAAGAGATGAGCACACTTTCTGGAATAAAAAACCCCATTAAATCAATCAAAAAATTAACAATGAATGATTCGTTAATAATTACAACTCTTGGGGAAAAAGGTTCATTAATTGCAAGGAAAGGAGAGAAAATAATTAAAATCCCTGCATTTAGTCCTAATGTTGTTGTAGATGAAACAGGTGCTGGAGATGTCTATATGTCTGTTTTTATGTATGAATTTTTAAAATCCTCAAAAGATTGGGAATCAATAAAAAATGCTGGTTATTTTGCTTCTGCTGCCTCTTCTTTTTTAGTTGAAATGAAAGGCCCAAAAGGTTTTAAACTTAAAGAAAAGGTGATCAAACGAATAAAAAATAAAAATTATATATAATTGAAAACTAAAATCAATTTAATAAAAAACATAAAACGATTTTTTTTAATGGAAAAGTTATGCATATAAATGTACATTATGCCATTGGAGTAATAGTCGCCTCGATTAGCCACTTCTTTCTTAAGATTAATTTATTTGAATTTTTTATGATTATTTTTTGTTCATTTATTATAGATTTCGATGTTTTTTTTTCCAAATATGCAAAAGATCATAACCATAGGAATCTTATTACACATTCTATTTGGCCTGGGAGTGTTTTACTAATATTTGGAATCATTTTTTTAAATCTTTTATTAATATTATGCGGAATTACTCTCTTAATTCATGTTTTCTCTGATACATTTGATTGGGGTACAAATTTATTCTATACTGGAAAAACAATTGGGTTAAAATTATTAATTACATCAGAAGAAATGAAAAATATGAATGAAATTCTTTCAAAATATAAAGTGGCACATTCCTTCTTTGTTTTTAGATATTATAATAATAAATTCTGTAAAATTTTAGAAATTCTTGTTTTTATTTTAATGATTTTATTAAATATTTTTCTTGCAAGTGAATTTTGGTATTTTTTTATTATCTATTTCTTCTTTTTAAGCATGCATATGTATGAATATAAGAAATTGAAAAAAATTGAGAATTCTTAAAGTATTTTATAATGAAAAGAAAGCTTTTAATTAAAAAAGAAAAAATATAAAATAAAGAAATCACATTAGTAATTAATTTAGAACAACATTGGATGAATAAATATGGTTAAAACAATTGAAGACTGTCAAAAGTTTGTTGATGTTTACAATACTATTTTTAATGAGGGAAAAAATGAATTTCTATATAAGATTCAATTAGGGGATAGTCGAACCATTGTAAGAACGTTTAAAATGAGAAAGTTTAAGATAACTTTGAACGAAGAGAAAAAAATCAATGTATTATTGAAGGGGGAAAATAAATTTATTGCAGAAGAAGGAGCTCCATATTGTCCGTGTAAACTCCAACATATTGACCAAAATATATGCCCATGTGAAGAATGTTTAGATGAAGCTGAAGAACTTGGGCATTGCCATTGTCTAATGTATGTTAAAGTATAAACTCGTTTCAAGAAAACTTATATTTTTTTCCAACGATACCAACAAAGCATTTATCTCCAAACTGTTTTTTAAAATTTAGAGCATTCATTGTGCAATGGCATAAAATAACTGATTTTAACATAGGATTTAACTGTTTTGCTTCCTCATTACTAAATTTGAACCCATGCATACCACCAATTATATGTAAAGGTGTGTTGAGGCGTATGCCTAAATTGGTTCTTTCTTTTAAAATTGCACTCAATCCTGGATGACAACAACCACACAGTAGGATATAACTCTCATTAATTTTTATAAATAATGCCTGTTCGTGTATTCCTCCATAATCTGAAGACCATAAAGAATTCGTTAAAAAGAGACCTGGAGATATTTCGCTTATTTCTCTTCCCTTTTCGATAATTACTTGATTTTTTTTCGGAACGGTAATACCTTTATAGCTTTCTTGAGCGTCCCAATCTCTGTGAACATAAACGGGAATATTTTCATTTTCTTTTAAGATTCCTGGCAAGCCATCCGTGTGATCATAATGATTATGACTTAAGATTACAGCATCTAAGGAGGAGGGAGAGACCCCCAAAGTTTTGAAATTAAGTAAAAGTGGTTTGATCTTTGTGCCTGTGTCAAATAATATTTTTTTATTATTAATTTCAATTAAAGCAGAAAAGCCATAGGATTTTATAAAACCATGTTCCACTCCATTAAAATCATCTATTAATATCGTAATATTAACAAACATAGCCTTAATATTTCTAATTCTTATCCCTTTATATTCTCTTCTAATTTAAATTAGATATTCCTCTTGTACAAATTGTAATATTAAAAAAAGTTTATAAAAATCTCAAGAAAGTAAAAATTTATTATCCTTGAATTACTTTTTTAATTAATTCTTTTAGAATTAAAGTATTTTTATAATTAAAAATTTGGTTTTAAAATTGGTAAATGGAACAGTAAAATGGTTTAATAGCCGAAAAGGCTTTGGATTTATAAACTCTGAAGATGGGAACGATGTATTTGTTCATTACTCAGCATTATCTGGGGAAGGGGATGAATATAAAACGCTAAACGAAAATGACAAAGTTGAGTTCGATGTTGTTCAAGGTGAGAAAGGACCACAAGCTTCAAACGTTGTTGTTACAGAAAAGGCTCCTCGACAATTCAATTCGTACAATAAAGGTAAACGAAATTATCGTTATTAATTTTATGAATTAAAATAAATCTCTAAAAAGTAATAATAAAAAATTAAGTAGTAAATAATAATAAGTAAAAATCTCTTTTTACGATTGTTATCGAACCTTATCTTTTTTTTTAATTAATTTTGGTATTCAATCGGATTAAATAGAACTGATTATGAAGAAAAGATTAGTTTTATTTATTTTTAGTCCCTAATTCCATCTTCGGAGATTGTGAAAACTGCTTCAGCTTCCGGTAAGTGAGGAGCATCAACAATTTTAGCAACTCGTTGATTTTCTTTACCCTTTCTTAGATAAACTCTTACTGTCGAACCATGAGCAACAATATTACCTCCAGTTGCTCTAAGTGGATTTCCGTAGAATACATCTGGTTTTGATTGGACTTGGTTCGAAACAACTATGGCTAAATCATCATAAATCTCAGTTAATCGAAGAAGATCATGCAAGTGAGAATTCAACGTTTGCTGACGGCCTGCAAGAGTTCCTCTTCCAATGTACTCACTTCGAAAATGGCCAATTAACGAATCCACAATAATTAATTTTATATTTTCCTTATCAATTATATTAGATGCGTCCTTGGCGAGCATGACTTGATGGTCTGAATTAAATGCCCGTGCGAAAATTATATTCTTTAAAACTTTATTATAATCTAAATCCAAAGCATCTGCCATTTGAATTATCCTTTCAGGTCTAAATGTCCCCTCAGTATCAATGTATAAAGCTTTTCCATTAAGCCCTCCTTTTTCTTCAGGCAATTGCACATTAACACATAATTGATGCATAATTTGAGTCTTTCCTGTTCTATATTCTCCAAAGAACTCGGTTAAAGCTCTTGTTTCTATTCCACCCGCTAAAACTTCATCTAAATTAGGACTACCCGTAGAGATCCGTTTTAATAATCTTCGCTCTTCCCATACCTCACTTGCTGATTTAAAATTAATATTTAACAACTCTTGAGATGACTTAATAATTTTTTCAACAGTTTTATCTCCCAATCCCGAATCATCCATTATTACTTGTTTTGGAGTCACCGCAATTGCTCTTATGGATAATAAACCAGCTTCTTTTAATTTCTTTAAAGTTGCAGGTCCGACACCAGGTAAATCAGAGAAACCGTAATCAATTTTTCCTTTAGACTTTTCTTTTTGAATATCTGGTTTTTCAGACTCTTCAATAACAAATTCCATATTTTCTTCTATTTCTTCATTAGTCTCACTTGAAATCTCCATATCTTGACTTGAAATTAATTCTTTTGCATTTAAAATCCAATCCAAAACTTTTTTCTCGGAACTTTTGACTATATTTGCAATTATTTTTGGATCTGCGTTAATAAAATCTTCATAACTATTTATTCCCTCAGCCATCAACTTTTTTGCAGTTACATTACCTATTCCGGGAATTTGGGTTAAATCTGAATTATTATTATTGCTCATAATAAAAGAAGCCTTCCTTTCTTTTTTCAAAATAAAATAAATCTTGATTCTTTAAATAAATTACATATTTAGATTTTAATAAAAATATAGGAGTTTAAAAAATAATTGATTTTTTAAAAAAAAATAAAATTATTGTGAAGTACTTCTTTGTCCGCTTTTAGTAACAAGTAAAAGACTCACGAAAAGTATAACACAGAATAAAAAGGTTAGCACCGCCGTAGATTCTGGAGCCCATATATAACTTATTATCCAAAATGGTATAATGAATATTGCAGTAATAACTACAACTGCAACTAAATTTGCCTCTTCACCACGAATATCATTTAACAATGGAATGCAAATCAAAACAACGAGAGCTGTGATACTGATGCGAAAAGATAATACAACGTTTGGATCGATAACTGGGTTTAAATCTCCTGTTATGGTAAATAACTCAGGCAACCAAAAGAAAGCTAAATATGAAGAACACCCAGTTTGCATATCAGGAATTAAGTTATCTGATGGCAAAATCGCAGTGAGAACAAACTGAACTATTAAAGCAACCAGTAAAAATAAAAGAACATCATCTATCTCTTTCTTCTTTTTAATTACATGATATGTATCTCTTAACATAACAACAATCCAAAGCAAGACCAAGATAAGATACATACCTAATACTCCAAATGATTGGTATTCTGCATAGGCTGAACTACCACCTTCAGTAATTTTGAACCATAGGTAATTGATTAATGGTAAAGCCATAATATATGCAAGCAGTGAGTAGCGCTCTCCACGCTTAAAAATATCAAAAATCAAAAAGATTACAAAGATGATACTTAACGTTATCATAATTATTATTGAATTTAGATCAAATAGCGCCATAATTAAATCACTTTATTTTATAATTTTTTTACATAATTTATTAAATCTTTATGTTTTTAATTATTTTTTATTTTAAATTTAATTTAATGTATTAAATTTTTATTAATCTCAAACATAAATTATTATTAATATATTTTTATTAGACCATTCATTGACGCTAGAATTTCAATCTAGAGAAAGTAAAACAGAAAAATTCTACTTATTTTTTCCAGTAAATTTTATTGAAAAAATTCCAAGATTTAAAGATGCGTATAAATCGAAAAATATTTATGATATTTTAAGGATTAATTTGATATTATTAATTCCAATTATTTTTGGGGTTATTTGGGTAATTTTAAGCGCCCTCGGATTACTCCCGCCATTAGAATCCACAATATTTTAGATGGGCTTTATTCAAATAAAATTTCTTCTAATTCTTTTATTGCTTTATCAATATTCTTTTCTTCGTCATATTCGGCTGAAATTATAACAGCATCTCTAGATAACGAGAGTTTTACTGTAATATTAACACCGTCTTTTATTATTTTAACCTCGTTGATAATATCGATGTATTCTAAATTGTGTTTTTCTATTTTTTGAGTTATAAATTCATGAAAATTATCAATAAATTTTGAATCTACAGAAATTTTTTTACTGATTTTATTAGTTTTAGGAAAATTTCGAGTTAAATCGCTTAATAAACTTTCTTTTGAAGCCACAATATCTAAAATCTTAATTAGAGTAAGATTACCGTCTGAAATCGGCCCAAAATATGGAAAATAAAATTCAAAAGAATCTGAGGCGGCAAAACAAGCTCTAGCCTCCCTTATACTCCTTGAAATTATACCAGGTTTGGATTTTTTCTTTATAAGATCAAAACCTTGACCATTTACATAATCGTCCAATACTTTTGATGAGGTTTCTGACACAATTACACTATTTGGTTTTGATTCTTGAATTTTTTCATCGAAAGTAATAAAGAGCATGAAAAGATCCTCAAAATTAATCTCAATTCCAGACTCATCAACTATTATAAATCTCTGACCATCGCTCGAGAAACATATTCCCAAATCACTATGACTAGCTCTGACGATATCTGCGCAATTTCTTATTGTATTAATACTAGGAACTGATGCTTTTACTTTTTTTTCTTGGTGGAATGTATTCAAGGCAACTACATCTACATCCAAACTGCTGAGTAAATTTGGTGTTATTTGGCCAGTCGGACCAAAGGAACAATCAACAACAACTTTTAAGTTAGTATCAGAAATTTTAGCTTTATTTACAAATTGAGGGAGCGCTTTCATATAAATATCTACTGTATGTGGGATACTAGATATTTTTCCTATATTTATTGGTTCTGCTCTTCTTATATTTTTAGGAAACTTTTTAGATGCTCGAACTAATTCTTCTAATTGAGATTGAGTATATATGAAGCCACCGGCATCCAGAAATGTAATCTCTACATCGTTATTGTATAGATGGCCCGTTGAGAAATACGCTCCACCGCTGGCTCCAAATCTCCTTATTGAAAATTGTAAAAGCGGAAATGTTGTATCATGAAGATTTAATAGGTCCACACCAGTCGATAAAACACCTGCAGCGTAAGCTCTTTTTAACATACGAGAATCTTTATGAAAATCTCTAGCCATAACGAGTATATCATTTGGTTTTAAAGTAGATCCGTGAAGAATTCCAAGGACAGTTGACATCTCTGGGGGTAAACTTTCATTAACTCTTCCAGCGATAATACCCCGCTTTAAGATATTCCCTAGTTCGAAAGTCATCGTAGATCAACTTTTACAAAAATAAATTAATTTATAATTTTTAATTAATTTTATGGAAAGAATAAAATTAAGGAATTTAATTTTATAGATAAAATAATAAATTTTCTTTCATAGAATATTGATAAAATGAAAAATTGGATTTGATAATAAAATGACTGTAAAAAATGTTATTGGGAGTTTTTCTTTTGTCCTTCATGCTCACTTACCATGGGTTATTAACCATGGAAATTGGCCTCATGGGACATCATGGTTAAACGAGGCAGCAAGTGAGACCTATATACCAATTTTGAATATTTTAAATGAACTTATAAGTGAGGGCTATACTCCAAAAATAACAATTAGTCTGAGTCCTCCATTAGTTGCAATGTTAAAGCACAGTTCATTCAAGGCTGATTTTAATGCGTATTTAGATACAAAAATTAATGCATCTATCCATGATATTGAGGAATTCACCAAATATAAGTTTGAAAATCTAATAAAAACTGCCCATGAATGGGAAAAATTCTACACAGGAATAAAAGATAATTTCAATCATAATTACAATCAAGATATAGTGAATGAATATAAGAAACTTCAAGATAAAAATGTAATAGAATTAATGACATGTTTTGCTACACACGGCTATTTTCCTTTACTAGGAAAGGATAGTTCAGTAAATGCTCAAATTAAAATTGCAAAGGATTATTATAAGCGAATTTTCGATCGTGAGCCGATTGGAATCTGGCTTCCAGAATGCGGTTATAGACCGGCATATAAATGGAAAAATCCTTTAACTGAAGAGGAATATTATAGGGAAGGTGTGGAATATTTTCTTGCAAAGCACGGTTTTCGTTACTTTATCGTAGATACACATTCAACAATGGGGGGCGAAACTAAAGGTGTTTATCTTGAAAGGTTTCCTATATTGCTAGAGTTATGGGAGCATTTCAAAGTAAAATATCAACCTTTAGAAATAAAATTTGACAGAACGCCCTATGAACCTTATTTATTGGGACCAAGACCAAATTTACCACCAGTTGCTATTTTTACAAGAGATGAAAAAACGGGTCTCCTCGTTTGGTCGGGTGAGCATGGATTTCCTGGAGATGGAAACTATTTAGACTTTCATAAAAAGCATTATCCTGGAGGAAATCGATATTGGAAAGTTACTGGAGCAAAAATAGATATTGGGCAAAAAATGGAGTATTATCCAGAAGATATAGAAAAACGTCTGGAAGAGAATGCATCTCATTTTAAAAATCAAGTAAAAGATATATTAAATGAATATAAAAGTAAGAATAATGGATCTGGTGTGGTTGTAGCTCCGTATGATTGCGAGCTTTTTGGTCATTGGTGGTTTGAGGGACCTCGATGGTTGAAAAAGATATTAAAATGGATGGAAGATGACCCGGAGGTTGATCTTACAACATGTTCAAGGTATTTGAATCAACATCCTCCAAATAAAATAATCTCTTTGCCTGAAGGGTCGTGGGGGCTTTCTGGTTGGCATAATACATGGTTAAATGATTGGACTTCTTGGTCATATCACTATATTTACGAATGTGAGGAAAAAATGGAAGAAGTTGTTGAAAAATATTATGCTTCAGCTGATAAAAATTTGAAAGATATTATTGAACAGTTAGGGAGGGAACTTTTACTTCTTGAATCCAGCGATTGGCAATTTTTAATAAGCACATGGACAGCTAGAGATTATTCAGAAAATAGAATTGCAGAACATTATGAAAAATTTATTCGTTTGTATGATATGGCGGTGAAATATGGAAATAAGGAATATGTGGATGAAGGAGAATGGGAATATCTTGGAATGGTTAAGGAAAGCGACTCCATATTCGAAAAATTAGATGCCAATGCATTTAAGCCATTCAAATATGATTAATAAAGGACAATTTTTTTTCCTTTCCATAAAAAAATAAATAAGAAAAAGTTAGATTTCGGAGCCCATTTCAATGGATTTATCAGAAATGACCTTATCATCGCTGATTTTACAGTTTGGACCAATGATTACGTTATTTAAAACAACATTGTTCCCAATGGTGCAATCATTACATATTATTGAAGAGTTAATTTTACATCCAGCACCAATAGATACATTATCCCAAATAACAGTTTTATCTATAATTGAATCTTCTTTAATTTCCACATTTGACCCAATTGATGATAATTCTTTTATTTGAACATTATTTTTTAAACACACATTATCCCCAAAACAAGTCATTTTCTTAATATTAACAGATCCTTCTGTATCGATTATTTTAGTCGTCCAAATATTATCATCTTCATTTCCATTGGGAGTTATAGGCCAGCCATATTTTCTTAGAAGATCCCAGTTTGCCCAAAGATATGTTTGTGGATTACCAACATCAAGCCAATAATAATTTTCAACAAAACCATATAGATCATAATTATTTGCAAGAAGATATGGAAATACATCACTTCCAAAATCTACAAGTGGTTGACTTTCTAAAATGTCTAGAATTTTTACATCAAATGCATAAATTCCCGTATTTATAATGTTTGTGTGAAGAAATAGGTCAGCACGTTGTGCCATACCACTTACGTACAGTTCCATGGGTTGAGGCTTTTCTAAAAAAAGATAAATTTTCCTATTTTTATCTAATAAAACTACTCCATACTGGGATGTATGACTCTGCACCATTTTCATGGAAATTGTAGATATTCCATTTTTTTCACTGTGAAATTGCATAAAATTTTTCATTGGAAGGTTAGTTACAATATCTCCCATACCAACAATAAATTTTTTACTGTCAATATTCTCACGGCATTTTTTTACAGCATCCGCAGTTCCGCTAGAATCTTGAATTAAATATTCTAATCTTACATCTCCTAATTTATCCTTTGTCCATTCTTTTTCCAAATGTTCTTTTAAAAGATTACCCCTATGAGCTAATGCAATAATAATATGTTTAATTCCTGCGTATTTTACGTGATTTATGGCATAGTCGATCATTGGTTTGTTTGTGACCTTAACAAGAGGCTTGGGAATTATAGATGTAAGTGGCTGTAGCCTTTTCCCAATTCCACCTGCTAAAATAACTGCACAAAATTCAATAGTCATAAATCTTCAGATATAAATCTTTAATTTTTCTTAATTCGAACACAATTGGAAATTTAATTTAAGCCGTATAGAATAAGAGATTAAAACTCATTATAATTTAAATATTTTAATCAAATTTTTTTTAATTTTTTTAAGATTTTGATACAATTTCTTTTTTTTGAATGATTTTTCTTAGTTCCTTAGCTACATTTTCTGGAAGTAATCGAGCTACTCGCATATCATCTGCCATTTCTGCCCCCCCTATAAACTCATATGGTAAAACATCGCCAAATAGATGGAAATGGGATTTTTCATACCCATAGGGTTTCATATTTAGAATAATATTCCTATTTGGATTAACAAAGATGTCATTTAGAGCTTTCCAGATTATTTTTAGATTTTGTGCGAGATCGTCAAAATAATTTTTATCAAGTTCATCTAATCGCTCAAAATGCTCATTTGGATAAAATCTGAGATGATAATTTCTTAAAGGACTGCCAGTTGCAAAAAATGTCCATAAATTTGTTTTTAAGACTATCCTAGAGCCACCACCATGATCTGACTTGCATAGACGACATTCACGTTCTCTCATCTCTTCAAACGCTTTAAGATGCATTTCTAATCGCGCCCCATGGCCATCCTCGTTTAGATCAATATAAACTTGCGAATGAAATCTTCTCTGACTGCCCCCTACGGGCTTCCCAATATTAAAAAACGGTGATACCGGAATATTCTTTATTCCTTTTTTATTAGCCTCATCAATAACATAATTTATTCCTGCAGTTGTTGATTGAAATACTTCTGATATTACATCATCCGGAATTTCTTCAAACTTTAAAGAATCATAATAATCCCGGGAAACAGTAACCAGATTTACACCATACGCCAGTCTAGAGTTTGAAGGTAAATTATTAATTATATAATCATGGATCGAATCTTCAATCCATCGTGCCATAGCAGGATATCTATTAATTAATGTTATTGCTTTTCCTTGAATATTCATGTTTCTTTTTGGTATGATACTAAAAGGCGAATCTAATCTTTTATTTCCATTACAAATAATTATTCCAAAACCATCACCAATTAGATTGCCCTCATTATCCTTTATTGGTTTTCCATTTAAAATTGCTTTAAAAGCATCATTATCTCCATTGTCATTATCCATATTGAATTTTCTTTTTCTTCTAACGGGAGAGATATAACTATAATGCCCGTAAATTTTTGATAAAACAATACTCTGTCCATTATCCTGTAGAATAATGGGTACGTTTGAAAGTGGATCCCATCGTTTGATCGGGATTTTGGTTAGACTTGAAAAACTATGGCTGGAAATGATGCCGAATTGCATAAAGGGAATTTCCCACAATTCTAAAGTCCTTTTAGATTCACTCAAAATGTCTAAATCAGTAATGATCATTTACCCCAAAAAAAATTTGTCATTAAATATGTTTCCGAATTTGGATTACTTATTATAAAACTTCATCTAATATAGAAATTAAGAAACAACTTTTATTAATTATTAATATTTTTTGATATCTATTATCATTTTTTAAAAAAAATTAAAAAAAATATTCGGTGATGATAATTACTGAGTCTTTAATATTAAATCTAAGAGATATTACTGAAAAGGATATAAATAAAATAGGGAGTAAGGCTGTAAATCTTGGAATGCTAATGCAGAAAAATTTTTCTGTTCCAGAAGGGTTTGTTATTACTATTGCTGCATATTCTTTATTTCGAGATGACAATGATCTTGAGACGACAATTCAAAATTTTCTTAAAGATATTGATTATTCTAATTATGAAACAATTGAGACTTGTTCAAGGAAAATCAAAGAAAAAATTGAACGAGGATCTCTCCCTCCTAAATTGGTGGAAGAGATTAAAAAAAAATTCGAAGATTTGGGCATAAATAATTTAGTCGTTCGCTCATCCGGTTTATCAGAAGATTTGCCAACGGCTTCTTTTGCAGGATTATATGAATCTTTTCTAAATCTTAAGAGCTTTGATGATATACTTCAATATATTAAGCGATGCTACTCATCGGTTTGGACTAGTCGAGCAATTGTGTATCGGAATGAGAACCAAATTCCCCATGATAATGCTGAATTAGCAGTAATTATTCAAAAGATGATTCCAGCTAAAAGTGCAGGGGTTTTATTTACAGCAGACCCAATTTCATTAGAAAGTTCAAATTTGCTTATTGAATCTAATTTTGGATTAGGTGAATCTGTTATGTCTGGAGTGAGCAACCCAGATCAATTCACAGTTCATAAAGATGATTCATTAAAAAAAAAAATATTTAAGATTCTTAAGAAGAGAATTGGCTTAAAAAATGTTGTTGCACACCCAAAGTCTTCAGAAAATGAAAATGGAATTGAATATATCAAATTATCTGATGATATGAATAGAGAGTCTTCCCTTTCTGATGAACAAATCATACAGCTCGCCCAAATAGGGAGTGAAGTAGAACATCAATTTGGATCTCCTCAAGATATTGAATGGGCAATTGATCAATACGATCAAATCCATCTTCTCCAAACGCGACCAATAACCTCAATGAAGTCTGCTCCCGTTGAAGAAATTATTTGGAGTCGAGGATATTCGGACGATTATTGGAATGATAACGTTTCTACTTTATTTTTTGATCTTTTAGGAGATCAATTAACAAAAGTTGTAAATATGGAACTAAATAGTATAATGGGTTACGAACGGATGGAGAAAAAGCTAATGAAATTGTTTAAAGCACACGTATATTTCAACCTAAAGGTATTAAAGCGAAAAGTAGAATATGAAATACCTGGTATTATGCGAAATAAAGACATCTTAAATTATTTTCCAGAGGGATCTGGACCATTTGGTCAAAAAACCATGAAAGATTTACCTTTCCGTACGTTTAAATGGATAATTGCACAATTACGGGTAATGATTCTTGATCCTGATGGTTCAATGACAAAAACAGATTCAAAGTATGAAACTTGGACACAAAAAGAATTTTCTCCATATTGCGAAGAGTTTGATTCACATTTAAAAAATCTTATAGGAACTGGAAATATTAAAGCTCTTTTTGATTTAGCTGAAGAATTAAACCAAAAAATGATCAGTCATTACCGTATTATTCGGTACGGGATACCTGTTCACAATATTGGGATGAATTTATTGTCTCAGTACCTACTTACTCGGTTTCTTGGAAAAAAAGAGATGCTCCGCCTTTTTCCGATTTTAATTTCAAATTTAGAGCATAAATTGACCGAAACAAATGAACAAATACATGATCTAGCGATCTCCATTCGTGGAGTCCCAGAATTGAGAGAAATAATTCTCAAAAAGGAGTCAAAAGAACTTTATACTTATTTATCATCCGAAAAAAATCCAGTTATTAAAAGTTTTTTTGATGAGTTTGAAAAATTTTTAAAAGATCATGGCGACCGTGGGTTTACGAGAGAACCCTATTATCCACGTTGGAGGGATGCCCCTCAATATGTATTTGATATCTTAAAAACTCTGGTTGCAGATGAAGTGCAAGAATTAGAAAAAGAAAGTATAAAAAGTGCAATTCTTCAAGAAAATATTGATAAAATTGTTCAACGAAAAATCAGATCAACGAGATTTGGTTTTTTGAAATGGAAAATATTTTCAATAATTTTAAAGTTTGCCCGCAGATATATCATATTTCGCGAAAATCAACGATATAATTTGGATCGGTGGATTACGAGGAATCGATATATATTCTTGGAAATTGGAGAACAATTCACTCGTCAGGGAAAATTACAAGATCCAATTGAGATTTTCTTTTTACATAAAAAAGAAATTAAGAAATTAGCTTTTAAGGATTTAGGCAACAACGAAGTTAGTAAAATCTCAACTTTAGTCAAAAAACGATATGAAGAATTTTTAAAATATGAGAATATTATACCACCAAAATTCATCGAAGGTTCGCAGGAATTCAACGATCCAACTCAATTTACAAAAGAAAGTAATTCATTTCGAGGAATTCCCGCAAGTCAAGGAATTAATACCGCTCCAATACGTGTATTAACTAAGATTGAGGATATCCCAAGTGTTAAAGCAGGTGAAATTCTCGTAGTTCCTCGAACAGACCCTGGTTGGACCCCCATTTTTTCGAAAATTGCAGGTTTAATCACAGAAACGGGCGGTATTCTTTCCCATGGAGCAGTTATATCGAGGGAATACGGTATTCCAGCTGTAACAAATATTCCAAATGCATGTCAACTTTTCCAAACAGGTCAAGTTGTCACAATTAATGGTAATAATGGCTGGATTACACTTCAAAAATAACCTTAAAAAAGGAATTAAATTATTAGAAAAAAAATATTTATTAAATAAGTTTCTTTAGTTAATAATCAAAACTGTGAATTTCCTTGTCTCGAGAATTAATAAAAAACCATCCCCTCACTTTTTATTTTATAATAAGCTATGCTATAATGATCATTACAGTTACTATTCAATTAATTTTTAGTATTCCTAGTTTTGGGGTCTTGAGTTTTAATGTCTCGGGATTTATATTGTGGATTTTGATGATTTTTAGTCCCACCATTTCAAGTATAACCGTAACTGGTATCATTAATGGAAGGACGGGAATTAAGACCTTATTAAAAGGTTTTTCTATTTGGAAAGTTGGACTAATTTGGTATTTTGCAGCCTCTTTATTTCTCATCGCGCCACTTATTGCTGGGATTTTTTATTTTATTTTTGGAGGAGAGGCACCGGGAATTGACCCAAGTTTAACCTTTCAAGTTATCATTTCCTATGTGGTATTTGGGTTTTTCTCTGGCCCCTTAAGTGAAGAAGCAGGTTGGCGAGGCTTTGCTCTACCAAGGCTTGAATCAAAATATAATGCACTTGTAGCTAGTCTTATTTTAGGAATAATTTGGACGTTTTGGCATTTACCATTGTATTTTTTACCTGATTCTTCGCAAATTGGAATCCCATTTCCAATATATATGGTTCTAGTTGTTTCTATAACTATTATAATGACTTGGGCATATAATAATACTAATGGTAGTTTAATCATTACAGTACTGATTCATTTCTGTTTTAATTTTGGTAGCGTATTAGTTGTTTCGATATTAGGATTAATATCTATGATGGTATTTTTCATTGTTGGTGCAGTATTGATCGTAATTTATCTGATATTCGTTATAGTTCATGGTGGTTCGAAAAAACTTTCCAGAAAACCAGATGAAGAAATGCCTTTTAATAAAATCATTACAAAAGAGGCGGCACTAAAATAAAGATGGTATATATCAATAGTTGCCGGGGGTTTAGACGTAATATCAAAATAGATATTCTTAACTTCGGGAATTGTTTTTAACTTATTTTTTTCCTAAAAAAAATAAAATTATGGTTAAATAAGGTGTAGAAAAATAGAACCAAAAACTCATGAATGTAAGACTGCTGATTCCGAATGGAATGAATCCTATTATTTTGTATTTTATGATAAAGAAATAAATTTGGGTGGAATGAGTCGAATTGGATTCAAGCCAAATAAACCAGAGGGAATGACATTTTTATTTCTCTTTTTGCCGGATGGTTCAGCTGCTGGATATCATCATATTGAGAGCATTAAAGAATATTCAACTCCATTTAAAGTTGGTGGTATGGCTCATATATGTCAACCAGATGGAAAATGGAAATATGAATTTAATGGAAATATGATTATGGTCAAGAATCCAGAAGATTTGCCGAAAGTTAGGGAACAACCAAAATTAATAGCGGGAGCTCATAAAGTAAAGATAAATCTCAATTTTGATCCAATTAATGATGTGTATGAATATAGTGAAAATATGACTCCCGAGTCTTTAGAGCTTGGAAAAAAGGCGGGAGATAAACACTGGGAGCAAATTGCCAAGATCTCTGGGGATATTCAGGTCGGTGAAAAAAAATATCCTATTCGAAATACTCTTGGGCAACGAGATCACACTTATGGTATTCGAGATTGGACTGGTATAGGTAATTGGTTGTATTATGTGGTTTGGTTTAATGAAAATTTAGCGATAAACCCAGCAGTTGTCATAGCTGATGATGGCAGATTATCTACAGGTGGTTTTCTTTTTAAAAATGGTCAAAATATTCCATTAAAAACGATTCGAATTATTGATCAACAATTTCGTGATGATAATATATTTCCAATTAGTTCAGAGCTTGAATTAATTGACGCTTTAGATGATAAGCATATTCTGAAAGCACGTGTGAGATCAATTATTCCAGTTCCCTTTCAAGATAATGAGGGTAACCAATCTATCCTTATTCAATCATTTGCAGATTACCAATTAGATGATAATAAAAATGGCTACGGATCATTAGAAACTTTAAGAAAAGTAAAAAAGTAAAAAATAAGGAATAAGATAAATTTTTAATTTCTTTTTTTATTACGTCTTTTTTTTTGAGATTTAGAGCCAAAACCCCAATCTGGAGTATGAGAATTTTTATTATTGTGTTTAATTTTATATTTTCCATTTGTTTCTTCGAGGGGCGGGTTCATTATTAAATAAACCTTCTAATATAAATGAACTATATTATTATTTAATTCTTAACATTACTTTCTATTTAAAAGATATATAAATTTTCGTCGGTCTTTAAGACAAAAATGTAATATAATTGATCAATTTAGTGAAAACTCCAACTCAAAATCGACTAGACTATTAGTCATTACGATATTTAAGCCTTGAAATATTTTTTGATATCCAGTATTCGTTCTTGAAAATGTTTTTATAGAATATTTTCCCATGTTAGCATTTTGTGCATTTCTCAAAACTTTTAACGTAAATATTAAGTTATATGTTTGATCATAGGCACTAAAGAAATCACATTTTTGGAAGGTCCTTACTTGAGAGAAATCAGTTTTTGAATCATTTTTTAAGATTTTTAACTTATCTTCATTAAAAGTGTATTTAAATTGCTTTGGATCTCCATTAAAGAAAAATGGAACCTCAATACCTATTCTTAAATCATTTAAAATTTTTTCCAATATCTCGGGATTTTTTTTTTCAATAGATGGTTGTATTTTAAATGAAACATTGAATTTATTAGACCCAGATTGAAGTTTAATTATTTTAATTAGATTAAATCCAAAGGTTTGACCGGATTCTGGTTCAGTGATGCTTCCCGAATATTTCAATTTAACTATTGCAATATCATCATTAATTGTTGTTTCAAGAATTTCATAATCTCTTGAAATAAAATCACCTAATTCTTTATAAGTATTCCGACCAAGCTCTTTTACTGTGGTATCTTTATGAAATATCATAGTCCTAAGCATTCCTTTTCTAAAAAAATCAATAATAACTTCTTCCTTTTCATGATAAGCTTCATGCCATCTAGTCATAACATTAAGTAAATTGTATGATTTTGGCTTAAAATCTAACTCAAAAAGGATACCACCTAACCTTGGTTTTACATATAAATTGAGAATATCCGATTCTATTATTATATCTTCAAAACTGTCAAAATCAAAATCTAATACATGAATTCTTGGACTTTTACTGAGTGGAATGATCGTATAATCGCTATATTTATTAATTAAGAGATTTTCGATCTTAGTTATTATTTTTTCTGCGTTTATAATATGAGTAAATATGGAAAAACGTAAAAATGCAAGGTAGATTCCTCCAAATTGGCCATGCCAATAACAGTCGTTGCATTGACTTTTATAAACCTCGTCCCAAGCATTCGATAATAATTCTTGAAGTTTTTGATCTTGATTCCCTAATTTTATTATTTTATTTTCGATCATTTTTAATTTCTTACGAACGTAAAGCATCTTTTTATGCATTGTATTCGATTCAGGATATTTTACTAGGAAATATCGCCAGAATCCACCCTTAATAAACCTTTCAATTTTTGAATCAATAATATGATTTTCAATTTTTTCTTTAATTTTTTTAAATTGAATCCTCTGCTTAGTAGGAAGCACCCATTCCTCCATTTTATCGTAAGATGATGTGGGAATATATATTAAACCTTTAGAGTTGTAATTTTCAATATATTCTGATAAAGTAAGGCTTTTTATCCAATCATTATCTAAGATTGTTTCAAACAAAGCTGGAATAAATGGCTTTTTGTCGTCCCCATCATAATGCCCTTTAATATAACAAATCTCATGTGTGGTCCCCCATACACCCATCTTTTCGGCATCACTTAAAAGGACAACGATTCGGTCCCCATTTTCATCAGCGGATTTTTTTAAATAATCAATTGTCATAAAAGTAGGTTTCCAAGGAGTTAAATATCTAATTTTTTCGTTAATAGGAAAAATCGTTAGAATGTTGCCTCCGTCTTCGACCGTATAAGAATAAAATGTATCTCTTTCTTCAAGACCACAGGCTTTGAGATGATTATCATCAACCAAAATATATTTTAATCCTGCCTGATTTAAAAATGAAGGATAATTAGGTTCCCATACTCTTTCACTTAACCATGCTCCATTGACCTTTAATCCAAATTCATCCATTATGCGTTCGCTTAATTTATTCATTTGAGCGATTTTATCCTCATCAGGAATCATTGCATAAATCGGTTCATAATAACCGCCACCAATTATTTCAATTTGGTCTCTTTTTGACATTTCCTTCAATTTATCCACAATCTCTGGCTCATAATCACAGAACCAATCTAGAAGATTTCCTGAAAAATGGAGTGTAAACTTTATTTCTGGAAAATCGAACATTTGATCAATTAATGGTTCATATGCTTTTTTATAGCAGTCTTCAATAACCCAATGAAAATTATCTACGGGTTGATGGAAATGAAATACGAGAGGAAAATTGATTGATTTCCCTTTTATATCAGAGTTTTGTTCAGTCATATTCTAGGTTCCTTCATTTTTATACAAATTAAAAAATCGAATATAATTATTCATCTAATTTAAATATAGAATATAAATTTTAAAAAATGAAGTAAAATTCTAAAATATAAATTATCAATTCCTTTTAGATTAGAGAAAAAAATACATTAAGAGCATGTCATTAGATATTAGTAGAGAAATTGCTTTAGAAATTATCAATACAAATGAATTTAAACATTGGTTGAAAAACAGAAGATGGTTTGGAGAAAAAAATTTACCGGATTTTGATATAAAATTAAATTCTATTTATATTGTTCCAAATGAATTTATAACTCCACATGACTGTGCAATTATATTCACTGTTATTAATATAAATTCCAATAAAGAAAGCAATTATTTTCTTCCATTATGTATTTTAAAATCTTTCGATTCACTCAATGAGGAGATTAATACCTTAAAATTAATTGAGCAGAAATGTTTAATATTAGATTTGAGTGAAAAAACAAAAAAGATAATACTTTTTGAAGCTGAATTTTTTCCAGATTTTTGGAAGATTTTGTTTTCAAATTTTAATAAATTAGTAGAGATAAATTGCGAAATATTTTCTGAAAAATTTAAAAATCTCTTATTAGATGATTTTCAAGTTAAAATAAAAGAATTAGGTGATGCAAAGACTACAAATATTGTTTTAAATTTGGAGATTGATAAACCAAATGATAAAAATGACACTGGAAGTTTAAATCAGTTGGTAGTAAAGTCATATAGAAAATATGCTCCACATATTGAAGTAGAAATGCTTAAAACTCTTAATAATAACAGCTTTAATGCGGCTCCTAATATGCTGGGTTTAATTAGTTTTAAAGAATATAATGTTCTTAATTTTATGAATTTTATAGAGAATGACGGAGATGTTGGTCTTATTTATTGGAATGAATTGAATGACCTTTTTGATTTTTACTTAAATAATCCTGACGAATTAAATGAATATAATTTCAAGAAAAATATAAACCAAATAGAGTTAAAATTAAAAGAATATTGTAGAAATTCAATACAATTTAGTGGAAAACTTGGAGATTTTCTTAAATATTTGCATCAATGTCTTATCAATAACGAATCAAATGAATTTAGGTTAGAAAAAATAGATCAGGAAACAGTAACTTTAATATTAAATCAATTTAAGAGTCTTTTATCTGATATAATAAACGGTTTAACTCTTAGTAAAGAATTAGAAATTATAAAGAGTGAAGAAATTATTGCGATTTTAGTAAACATATCCTCAATAATGGACAATAAAGATTATTTTTTAAAAATAAAAGATGTTAAAACACAAAGAATTCATCAAGATTTACACATGGCCCAAATTTTAATTAGCAAGTTGGAAGGAAACACGGAACTTATTATTACTGATTTTGAGGGAGATCCTCAATTATCTATTATGGAACAAAAAAGAAAATATCCAATTGAAAAAGATCTCGCCTCCCTTCTCAGATCACTTGATTATATTAAACTTCTCTCCCTAATTGGTGTAATAAAATATTATATAAAAGAAACCTCTGACCAGATATCTAAAAAAATTTTATTATCTTTATACAAAGAACAGAAGCCAACAGCATTATCGGAAAAAGATTATATTTTTCTTAAAAATCTTGTGAATATTGGAGATTTCTGGCAATCTCATATATCCAATTTAATCTCTATTGCATATTATAAATCTGAAGAATTATACCAAATGAAAAAATTCCTTATAAATTTCTTTTCAATTCAAAGATGTTTGATGGAACTTCTCTACGAAATCAAATTTAGACCTGAAAATATCATGATCCCATTCTTAGGGTTAAAAAAAATCTTGCTAAAGTAATTCTGATAATTTTAATAAATAAATTATATATAATTTATTTAATCTAATTTTTCTGCTATATATGGTTTCAAAGATTTTATTGCGATTGCGTAAAGAGGAATTACGGATAATTCAATAAATATTGAAATTATGAAAGGAGCTTTTGGACCTAAACTATCCCAGGCTAATCCCCCTAAAATCGGGCCCAAAATAGCACCTAATAAACTTAACCACTGAGCTGCTCCAAAAATTTTTCCACGATGGATTTTTGATATTCGACTGAGAACCTTTTGTAAAACTAAATTACCACCCCAGGCAAAAGTTGAATCAAATAGTAATATTATACCAAACATTAATCCAGATGTAGAATTAATTATTAACCACGTCACAAATGCACCTAATCCACTCACAACAGCAATTCCTAATATTGGATTTACTTTATCAGCAATTTTTCCTATTTTAGAAGCAAATAATTGAGATAATACTTGACTAGGAAAATAAATTAACATTACAAGTGTAGGGTTCTCAATTTTTAACTCTTGTATCAAATAGACTTGAAAAAATGGATATGCTAATTCTGAATTCATATTACTTGTCATAAAAGCAATACTCAATACAAAAAAACCGATAAAAAATCCAATTGCTAAATTATTCCTTGATTTAAAAAGAGAATCTTGTTTCACAGGCTCTTGAGAAATAATGGTTGGTTCGACTGAAGATGGAAATAAATTAAAAATATGCTTTTCATATGTGAGTTCCTCATTAACTTTACGATGAAAAATTATCCCTCCAAAAATATTAGATATAGCAAATAATAATAGTGGGCTGTAAACTAAAAAAAGATTTTCAGGAATAAAGAAATTTGCTAAACCAAAGATAGTAAAACTAATAATTGATCCAATGAGGTTTCCTTTTCCTATCATTGCAACCCTTTTACCGAATGCAAAAGAACGATTATCTTTATTTGATTTTTCGGAAATTAATGTATCTAATGGTGTCCAAAAAAATCCAACAAAAAATCCCAAAACAAACATTCCAATAGTAAAGATCAATAAAGAAGAAAATAAAATACCCACATACATTAATATATAGCATGCGGCACGCCCAATACTCCCTATTAGGACCAAAACCTTTTTTGAAACACGATCAGTTAAATAACCAATAATCGGAGCACTAATTAACCCACCCATTATTTGTATTGAAAATGTAAAACCTAATTGCAAACCTGAAGCTCCAAGTAATTGCACTGTTATATATGGTATTAAAAATGAAAAAAAGAAAAATCCCATACTATTCCAAAAGATAATTCGAATCATAGGAACAAAATCTGGAGTAATCTTTACCTGGATTTTATCTTCTTGAGGATTCCCTCCAGAATTAATTCGTTTTGTCTCTTTTGATATATGTTTAGAATTAGAATGATTCTTATTATCAATATTATTAAACAATTAAAAAAGCTCCCTTAAGACTATTATATTTAACAAAGAACCTTTTCCTAAAAAGTTCATTATTTAACTCATAACTAAAATTTATAGAATAAATCGAAACAACATAATTTAGAGCAAATAATGATACTAATCAAAAACGCCACTTGTTAAATAAAATTTAGATGGAAATTGGAATAAAAACAAAGATTTCTCAAAAGAATACTATTCCTCTCTCAAATGCATAAATGTAAAGGTATAATAATCACTTGGAGCGTTTTCAAATTTGCCAAAAACTCTCTCATATTCTTTTTTTATCTTATCAGACGAGATATTTTCGCTTAAAAATCGCATCGGCATTTTTTTTTCATTCGCTAAACGATAACAAAATGACTTTACAAAATTTTCAGGTCCAAATTCATGAGGTATTTGAATATTTCTGTTACTGTCAAGAATTAGTAAAAACCAACCTAATCTATTGCATAATTTTAATTTGTATTCTAAACTGAAATCTCCCTTAATTCTGCATATATCATTCACATATAAAGCCATATCATCACCGAGATCCATTTGAGAGATTTCATCCAATTTTGATAATATATTATGAATAGTCTCTTGCTTTAAGACCATTAAAGATCGATTATTATACCCCCGTATTGTTCCATCATTATGTATTGCTAAGATTTCAGCTAAACTCAGGAAATTTCTTATTACACTACCTTTCTTATCATTTAGTATTTTTTCAGAAATAAATTTTAGTTGTAACGCCAAATCAGAACTAATTCTCACTGTTATTGGCTTTTTTTCTGAACTCATAATTTTTTTAATATGAATTGATACATATATACTTTTGTAGAGATCATACACATAAAATTACAAAGTCTTCAAAAAGAATTTTAAGATATAGCCAAAAATGATAATTTAAAATATAATTTGTATTATATTTATTCCTTATAATTTCCCATTTTTGTGGAAAATAATTAACATTAATTTAAATATTAGAATTTGTATAAAATTTTTTCCCAAAAAAGTATTTATTTGAATAAGAATTTATTTATAAAAATATGTAGTCTTTTAACATCTTTTTTATTAAAATGATGACAATCGTGACATTTGTTACATTTGATGCGACGAAAAATCTTTAAATCTTAAGAGAATATTAATTTGATTGTAATATAAATAGTAAATTTTGATTAAGGGTTAAAATTATAAAATGGAATTTACCGAAACCGTTTCTTTTAAAGAAGTCTTGGATACTATTGAGCATGATCTTAAAATAGATGATGATGAAAAAATAGAATTAATTTCAAAAGCTCTATCGAGTCAAACAAGACGAGAAATTATACGCCTTATTAGAAATCAATCAAGAAATGGTGAGCTAATTGATGTTTCATCAATTGCGGGCATATTAAATATGACAGAAGCAAACATTTCCGCACAGATTAAACGACTTGAGAAGGCAGGATTGATTCGATGTTTTTATATGCCTGGGCATCATGGTGTAAAGAAAATTTCTCAAATGACATATAAAAAAATCATTTTTAGTATCTAGTCCTATTAATCTTTCAATTCAGGGGGAAATTCCGATTCTTTCTCCATTTTAATATTATTTTTAAATTCGATTTGATTTTTTATTTTACGGCAGAGATTATTAATTTAATTAATATTTTAGCAATTTAATTTACGTTCTCTTGTGTTTTAGAGTATCTAGTCTTCATATCTTCGAGTGAAATTCGTCTCGTTCCTGGTTTCATTAATCTTAAACCATATACTAATTCAATGAAATTTACAATCATATGGGAGGTTGCTCCAAATATTACATACTTTTTATTATTTGCTTTATAATTATATTTTCCTACGGCAATGGTGTCACCTCTAAGCTTATATGTTCTCTCAAGATAATTTTTTTTATTTACCAAAAATGAAATTGGGACCTTTATAATTTCTTGTACCTCATCGTCATTTTTAACCATATTTTGTAATTTATCAATAAATCCAACAAAAGGAGTTATCGTATGTCCTTTCGGTGTAATAACATCGTCAATACATCCCATTATATGAATTTTATCTCTTGGGATACCTAATTCTTCTTCAGTCTCTCTTAACGCTGTTTCTTCATATGTGTCATCTATTTGAGGTTCATATAATCCTCCGGGAAAGGCCATTTCTCCAGCATATCTATCGGTAGATCTATGTGTACGTCTAATTAAAACTAAATTATAAGGTTTATAGTTATAAGGAATAATCAATAATAATACAACTGAATCTATAAGATAATTCTCTTTAAGAGAGAGTCTAAAAGGTGAATTAAATTTTTTTAACCTATTTTTAACTAAATCTTCGTTAAATACTAAATTCATGAATATCAATATTATTCTTTAAAATAATTGCGTTTATTAACATAATTTAGATTGAAGAGTTATGTGTATATGTACATTAAATTAAAATTCTACTTTTTCCTCAAATTTCAACTCTTTTCCGCAGCTTTTACACCTTGAATCTATCAATTTTTCAAAGCATTTTGTATGGTATAATGCATTACATTTGTAATTGCCACATTTAATTATATCTTGTTCTTCCTCAAATATCATATTACATACAGGGCAGGAGCTATATAATGCCTCATCACCTAACTGTGAAGAAGTTGTCCTTTTTGCATAAAAAACATCACTTGTTTCAGATTTAGAAATCAGACTTGGTTTTCTTAATGCTTGCAGTTTTGTAATTTGCTGAACCTCTACTGGAATTTTTAGAAGATAAAAACAATGAGGACAACGAAAAGCTCCTGAAGCTTTTAATTTATCATCAGATAAACTTGCCGCGTAAGCCGTGGCACAGTGGAGGTGCATAGGGATTTGGCAGTCAGGACAATATCTTCCCTCTGTAAAGAATGTTCCTCCACAATATGGACATATATCAGAAAAACAAATAGAACATTTTTTATAATCCACTTCTCCGCGAATTTGTTTTATCCGTTCTTGTTGGTCTTTGGTTAAATCCTGTGTTCTCAAGAGAGAGGCAGCAATTTTACGTAAGAATGCTGGATTTTCAATAGTGGACTTGATATCTATTGTACCACTTACTACATTTGATGTTGCCATCACTTTAGCTGAATTAAGCATACTATCTGAATCATTATTATAAAAGTATTGACCTTTAGTGACCTCTGATAATCTTTTTAATATATTAAAATGAGTTAATTCACCCAATATTATTGTGTCTATCTTTATATTTAACTTACTTGCTAAATTAGCCATCTTTAAAGGATCAATTGACGTCTTTGTATAATTACCATCAGAAATTATTAAAATTCGTGGCACCTTAGCACTAATTTTTCTTAGCTCTCCTATTTGTTTTTGGATTCCGAGAGCGAGAGTATCCCCCAGAGTTGATCTTCCCTCAAATTTTATATTGTTTAAATTTTTAATTATTACTTCTTCATTGCTATTGAAATCCAAAACAAGTTTAGGATTATCAGATATCGTTATGATAGCAAAAGATGTTGATGGATCTTTTTGAAGTCTTGTAGAAACTAGGACTTGTAGAGCCTTTTTACAAGATTCTAATCTATTTGGTACATAATCTTTTCTATACATTGAACGACTAACATCAAAACATATGATAATATTTTCAGAGACTCGTTGGCTCATTTCAATTTTAGAAGAAATCTTTTCAGTTGATTATAAGATATTTTAATGAACTTAGAGGAAATTAATCCTTTCAAGTTGTATTTATGAATATAATAGAAATTAAGTTTTATAAAAACTTTTATAAAAAGGGACAAATAAAACGCAGATTGTAAGAAAATACTTAAGGTTCAATTCTACTCAATATGTTCATTTTTTCTATAAATTTGAATTGAAATAAATTTTACAATTGGAGATAATAAATAGATAAAAATAAAAGGGCTTTTGATGATTTTTTTTATGATATATTTGCAAATAATTAATATAATTTGTGAATAAATAATATTATTAATATATAATTTAATTTTAAAATAAAACAAATAAAATGAATTTAGAATATGCAAATATCAGGAAATAAGGACATTGAAAAAATAAAGGGTTTTTTCAAATCAAGCATTCTCATTGATGATATTATGGAAATCCTAAAATATAAAGTGGACTCTCTAATTGGAATTGATACGATTAGTGCAAATATTCTCAAGAAATCGGCAGTGAATACTATTAAAGATCTAGCAGAATTACCTGATGAGAAAATTCTTGAAAATAAAGAAATTCCCGCAGATATTTTAGAAAAATGGATAAGCATTGCAAAATTAATCCAGGAATTTATTAGTTCAAGCAGATTTGCGCAGAAAAAAGTTTTATTGATCGGATTGGATAATGGTGGAAAGACTTCGATCTTAAATGTAATTCAAGATAAATATTCTATGGTTAAAAATATCTTGCCTACCAGAGGAGTTCAGCGAGAACAGCTAGACTTCTTTGGGTATGGGGTTATTAGCTGGGATTTAGGTGGTCAAATTCAATATCGTGAAAATTTATATTTTAAAAGACCAGAATTATATTTTTCTGATGCGGATTTACTTTTATACGTTGTTGATGTTCAAGATCCTAAGAGATTCGTAGAGTCCGCAAATTATCTAAAAATTGTCCTTCAAACACTCCAGGATTTAACAGAGAATCCTGAGATATTAATTATTCTAAATAAATTTGATCCTGATTTGAAAAATGATAAAACAACTTTAGCTAATGTTGCATCTGCAAAAACCAAATTTAATACTATGGTAAAAGAATATGGTTTTGAATCTCTTGATTTTGTGAATACTACAATTTTCGAAAGTTTTACCATTAAACAAATGTTTTCAGTTGCACTTAAAAAGATCTCCGAGACATCAGAGATTATTGAAAAGATTTTATCTCGATTTTCAGATTCGGTTGAAGGAAGAGCTATTTCTATTATTTCTACGGATGGACTTATTTTTGGTAGTTTCGCTAAAAATGAAGCAGATGAGATGTTAATTAACAATACTGCTTTGTTGATGCAAACTTTATTGAGTTTTCATTCAACTGTTGGATTATTAAGAGAAAATTCGATGGTGCTCGAATATAGGTTAAATAAATTCTCTATTCGTGGCGAAAAATTATTTGAGTATAGCGATAAAAAGATACCTGTTTATCTTTGGTTGTTGAGTGAAGATGTATCACTTTTAGATGAAAAATTAAATTACTTTACCACAGAAATAATGCCCTTAATAAACTTATTTGTTTAATTCGCAAAATTTCTTTTATTTCTTTATTTATTTTTCTAATACCTGAAAATCAAGGATAATATTAAGTTCAAATTTTCTAATGCTATACAAATCTTTAAAAAAAAAGTTTAGTAATAGTTAAAATATTTATTTTTTTCTTCCCACTAAAAACGAGCCAACTAATGCAATTGCAGCTCCCGCACACGCAATGAAGAAACCATTACCTAATCGCCAAGTCCATGTTCCTAAAAAATCAACAGTACCAAAAAAAACGTTGTAATCAGCTCCAAACAGCCATTCTAAACCAGCGAGGATAGATTCAAAGTGTTCTTCAACATAGAGTGCATAACAGAATAGCGCTAATCCTAAAATCATTAAAAATGCGCATAAAAGTGATCCTGCTTTTGATCCTTTTGCAGCAGCTAAAATTACTAAAACAGAACTGGCAACAAACAGAAGGCCTGCGATTAAAAACAATTCTCCTGCAAAATCTCCAACTACATTATATCCATATGGATTTAGATAACCTGCATTTGTTCCCCAACCCACATAAGTGACTTCCCACCACCCTAGCGATGGTTCAATAAAGGTTAAGATGGCAGCTAAGATACCAATAATTCCACCTATTATTGCTAAAATTTTAGACAAATTTCTCACTCATTAATTAAATAATTTATTTTAGTATCACATTAGAAGTTTTAATTACTTTTTATTATTACTCAAAAATTTTTTAATCAATTTATAAATTAAAAAGTAAATCCAGAATTTTTTAATAATTATTCATAAATTTTATCTTTTATCTTTTTTTTATTATAAATAACCATAATAGGATGCTTAGCATATCTTACTTAAAATAAGTTTTGTATAAATTTCGCAAAAAGTGCAAGAGAAAATGGAACAAAAAAGTGAAGAAAAAAAAGGACTTACTAATGAACAAAGAATGGAATTAATAAAAACAAATATGGAGAAGATAAGAAACAAAATAGCGATAGTTTCAGGAAAAGGAGGAGTTGGCAAGAGCACAGTTGCAGTGAATTTAGCCATGAAACTAGCAAGCACAGGTTCTGCTGTAGGGTTGCTTGATATTGATATCACTGGACCAAATGTAGCGAAAATGATTGGGATTAGTCATGAATTGAAACCACAAGTAGATCCAGATAAAATGCAATTTTATCCAATCAATGGTCCTCTTAACATTAAAGTCATGAGCATGGCATTTTTAATTGAGGATAGTGATAGTCCGGTCATTTGGCGTGGTCCAATGAAAATGAGCGCAACAAGGCAATTTCTTGGGGATGCACAATGGGGTTATTTAGATTATTTAATAATTGATTTACCACCCGGCACGGGAGATGAGATTTTAGATATATTACAACTGATACCTGATGTTCATATCGTTATAGTTACAACACCTCAAGAAGTAGCACTGATGGATTCTAGAAAAACCATTAAGATGTCTCTTATCATGAATAGAGATGTAATAGGAATTATAGAAAATATGTCCGGATATATTTGCCCTGAGTGTGGCTATAAAGTTGATTTATTTGGGAAAGGAGGCGGAGAAAAAGCGGCAAAAGATTTTAACGTACCTCTTTTGGGTCAAATTCCCCTAGATCCAAATATTAGAATTACTGGTGATTCAGGGTTGCCATTTGTAGTTCAATATCCAGATTCTCCAGCCGCAAAAGCTTTTACAGAATCTGTAAAAAAAATTAAGGAAATCTTAGAAAAATGATTTTATCTTTTTTTTTTATTACTCTTTTGAAAATAATCTAATTATAATAAAAAAAAAGAATAAAAAATGTAAATTTATTTTACATATATTTTTGATAATCTTTCTACGATTGTAGGATCGATTATTTCTCTTGGTTCCCATTTCTTGGATTTAAGATATTCCAGGACTTCTGCTTTCATACTGATTGGAATATCAGCTTCAACTCGAACATATTTTTCTAAATCTTCCGGAAGATCAACACCAAGATATTTGCGAGATAAGTCAACCCAATGTGAAAGTTTAATCATTCTACCTTTAGTAGTATCAGCTGGTCGAATACAGAGTTTAGCACAGAGGACAATTGCTTGCTCAATTGATTCTGCGGTTGTTAAAAGATGTTCTGGGGCAGGGGCGACTTGATGACCTGATGTTCCATCTCTTGCATTGTAGGCTTTCCAAACTTCATCATTATCAGTACGACCAAGATACATCCGTCTATATTCTGCAGCATGAGGACCACATATTGCTGGTATACCCACACCATTTGCACTACTGGCAATACTTGCCGCCTTCTGAGACATAGCTCCCCAAGCAACGCCTACTGCTCCAACTCGATTTAAAACATAATCAGCAATTTCCTCATAATTTCCACGTAATGGGCGCCTTGCAAATATATTTGCAATTTTAACTGCAGCACCAACAATATGAGGATTACTGACGCAGCTTCCACAATTTACTAAACCTCCTCGATCAAATTCACCTGAAAATCTATCATATAATGTTTCACCTTCTTCGTTTTTCACAAGTGCAATATCCATTGCAGCGCATCCAGTAACTACTACAATATAATTTCTAATTAAAAATTCTTCCGCTAAACGGTATAACTCTTGAATTTCTTTGGCATAATTTGCACAACCTATAATTGCAATAACACCAGGAATTTCTCCAAAAACTATTGGAGCACCTACATTACGAATTTCTGTATCTTGTATGGGGCCTCTACCAACTCTCATATTAAATGTTTCATTTTTGATGTATTCTTGTCCAGCAAATATGATTAAATCTAATGGAGAGACGCCATGCATACATTCTCCTTCACAGCGACCGCAATCTAAACACCATTCTGAGATATCGGCTAATAATTTAAAATCTCCACCTTTTGCTGCTTCTATCGCATCCATTAAAGGTAAATCATTAGGGCAATTTCTCTGGCAATTTCCACATGTGATACATTTTTTAGCCATCTCTATTGCGCCATTTTTATCAGGAATGGATCGTTTTCCTTTTCTTATTGGTTTTACTTTAATCGCAACTTCAACTGCTACTTTTCCTGCTTTTTCAGGATCAAGAATGAGTACGCCTAGTACTTTTCCTGAAACTAGATCATCAATTATTTCTTCAGCAGGATCTGCAGTTCTATCGGGCAAACCCTCCATTCTTTTATCATTAGTAGCAATATAGGGTGCATTTACTTTCTTTGCCTCTTCAAAAGTACGTAAATGAACGCATTGTTCATCTACCATAACTACATCTGCCAAACCAGAACGAATGTATTTCAATTGTCTTGTTAAGGAACCAACAACTTTAGCCCCTTCATAATATCGAGTAAGATCTATTGCAGTACAACATATTGCTCCAACATCTACCTTATTTTCTAATGCATTTTCTCTCATATAATCTGCTAATTCAATTCCTGGAGCTACATTGTGTCCAATCATCAAAATTACGGCTTTATTTTCTGTATCTAGTGTTCCCATACCCAATTCTACTATCGGGACATCAGCTTCTCCCTTGGGGAATCCAAACGCGGCAATTTGCACGGCATCTGCAATCTCCATTCCCACATTATCACAAAGACCCGCTAAAAAACTTTTAGATTCAAAATCTAAATAACTGGATTCTTGACCTGTATGTCCTGCAGATAAGAGATGTGAAATAGTTTTTTGGGCCCATTTCATGGCTTCTTGGCAATCAGAGAGATTCTCTGGTTTCATACCTACAATTAATCGAGTCATTGGCATTTCAACTTCAATCTTACTTCCAAAATTTATTGGAACATCACCGAATTTATGCATTAGATGATGGATTAAGTGATCTCCATGAGAACTATGGCAACTTGCACCTATACAACATGCTATCTCAACTATTCTTCCTTGCTGTCCTTTCATGTCTATCCCACATGCGCCAGTCCTACCCTTTGAGAGATTGCATTTCCCGAACGTGCAAAGACAGCACATATCACAAATTGGCATATAAAAAGGAGGATATCTTTCCATTAATTTAAAGAACCAAGGTCTTAAAGTTGAAATATCTGGTTTTGGCGTAGGACCCATTGGTTCCCACTCCTCATAATCGCTAGAAACTACTTTGCCAACAGTGAACTCAAAACCCTTGATCTTTCCAAGAGGACCTTTATATTCGTCTATCTTTATTCTTGCGCCTTTTTCCGTCAATATTTTTCACGAAATATTAATAGTTTATATTTATCTTAAATTAATTAAGATAAAAGAATTCGATTTTAAATTTTAACTTTTATAATTTAATCAATATTTTTGAGTTTTTACTATATTCAATAACTTCCACTTTAATTGGAAATGAATGAATTAAAGAATAATATAACTAAATAATTTTTAAAATAATTTATTCTTGCTCAAACTCAAATTTAAATGAGCACATATCTGCTCCTTTCAAAATACAATTAATCTCTCTCCCTTCACTAACTATTCCAATTTCTTCAATAAGACCTGTGAAAATTCCATTGTAAATTATACAAATATTTTTTGCCATAATATTATCAACATAATCTTTTGAAAGAGGATTTCCCACATCGATAGTGATATTTCCCTTTCCATAATTTAAAACGAGAATTCCATATCCTAAACTCTGTAATATTTCAAGTATAGAATTAATTATTTTCATTTTCTCTCGAAATTTTAATGATGCTACATCGCTAGTTTTAATAAAATCTTTAGCTATGGATTTTCCAATAGATTTTCCAACCCAGATTAGGATATCCTTAGATTCTGAGCCAGCTAATTCTCCGAACTCAATTAGTTCTTCTGGTCTAATCATTAAAAGAGGTAACTTTGAATCTTTTAAATAAATATGGGATTTTTCTTCATCTAAGAAAACATTTTCGACTTTTTTTATCCGTTTAAACAATATTCTGCACCTCCGTTTTAATTGAAATTCCTTTTTTTTTTTTTAATTGTTTATTATTTTAGTGTTTATTATTATTATATTCTATCTAATTATAATTCAGTTTTTCAATTTTATTTAATTTTTTGTAGAATATAAGATTTAAAAAAAAAAATTAAAAAAGATAGTCCAAGATAAATTTTAGACATCTGGTAAAATTGTGGATGCTTTCTCACTTAACCAATCTAAAGATTTTATAATATTAACATTATCTGCTACACTAATAGTCATAATATCCCAAGTCCGATTAGTAATTTCATTTAAATTAAAATGCTTGATTAATTCTTTTTCTGATATTAGAGCAAAGGGTAAATCAATTTTATTAGCCAAAATTAGAAGAGGGACACCTTCAAGCTCATATCGAATTAAAATATTCCATAGCTCCTTTTTAGATTCATCAAATCTTACCTCATCGGCTGCATCTACCATATATATTAACATATTAGAATCTTGCATTCCTAAAAGCCACTTAGATCTAAGTCTTACTTGACCAGGAACATCCCAAAAAATAAAATTATAATCGTTATGTGTATAATGTTCAATATTGAATTGTCTTGTTGGTTCATAATAATTTTGATTATATTCTCCCGTAGTTATTCTTCGTACATATGAAGTTTTACCAGCTTCATCAAGTCCAAAAATAAAAACTTTTAATATCGATCCATGATCTCTAAATGCTAAAAATGGAGAATATCCTAAAACTTCATCATAATATCGTCTTATATCTATAAAGATTGAGATTAATAATGTTTCTAATTCTAAATTTCTCTTCATTATATTATGCTTTTCAGGTAAAAAATATTTATTAATTTGCTCTTCAAAAACTTCTTTTAGATCATAGGGATTATCATCTTTATCCAATACTAAACCGATAATTGCATCGGGATAAATCAAACAGCTATAAATATTAATTCCTTCAGTAATTAATGGGGAATACAAAACTGGAGTCTTATTATTTCCCACTTCGAGACTGGATGCTTTTTCTCTAAAATTCAATATTAGATCTGAGATAGACTTGTTTTTAACAATGTTAGATAATTTTTTTGGATAGCTTATTGTGTTCATATTTGAAAAATTATCTTGGGTTAAATCAACATTTAATATACTAATATCTCTACTGTTTATAAAGAATATATCTTTTAGCATAGCAATACAGTTTCAAATATTGTATTTCTAAACCTGATTATTTTTTGGTTTTGTAAATTAAAAATAATTCAAAGTATTAACTATTTAAAAATTGGATGATTAAAAAAATTTTTTAAAAAATAGTAAAATTTAATTGTTTTATTCAGAACCATTTTTTTCTTCATTTTGATTTTGCTCTGTATCATTTTGAATATTTTCTTTTTTTTTTGTTTCTTCAGAACTTACTGAAATCAGTTTTGAACCACAAACAGGACACTCAGACCAACCACTACGGCATCCGTAGGAACATTGCGGACAAGGAATAATATCCTTAGTATCCTTCCATTCAGGTATATTTAGGGTTCCTTGACGAGATTTTGCTAGTTTTTCAAGTTCTTCTTCAGACCATTCAGGTAAGTTAACTCCTAAATCAGTACGAGATTTTGCCGTATCTAATAATTGCTCTTCAGTCCATAGTTCCATGTTTGGTGGAAGTCCAGTTCCAAGCCCACGCTCAGCTGCATCTTTTACAAGGTCTTCTCGAGTCCAAACCTCTAATCTCTGTCCGCCGGGTCCAATAGCCTGTCCCGCTTGAGTTGGAGGTGTTGGACCAGTACTCACTTCTGAAGGTTTTTTTGTAGAAGGTGCTTCATAACATAGTGCAGAGAAGCGTAATAATGCTTCAAAACAAGTAGCATATGCGTTGGCCGATTTACTATCATCTTGAACAACAACAATTGTTGATCCATCTTGCATACTTGGCACTGCTATAGCGCAAATTGACACAGGTGAACTGGTTCTTTTTGACTCTGTTGCTGAGGAGAGTTTTTCCATTGCATCCATTAATTCTTTATCCTTTAGTAAAAAATCACAAATTGGTTCTCCATGCCTTTGATACTGTTCATGATAGCGAGTTAAATTATTCTTGGTTGTATCTTTATCCATTGAGGAAATTAGTTCAGTTATATATGAATAATTCTCGATCATTGATCCTTTATGTTCTGATTTTTCAGGATTAAAGTCGCCTAAATCAAGATCTCCTATCAAGGGTGCAAATAACGGGTCCGCATCTTTTATTTTTCCAAATAAGGTAATCCGTGGAATAATACATTTAATTTCTGCATAATATGAAATTGAATTATCATTAATTGAAATTTTTTCTGGTTTTTCATTATCAACCATAATTCTTGGAATTGTCCGAAAATACACTTCAACAAAAGGTAATTGCTTAACAGGGATAATCGCTCCGCAACCCATTGGAATCAATAATTGAAAATTTTTAACATAAGAATTTATTAATTTTTCAAGATCATTTTTCACTTCATTATATTCTTCCTTTTCTAATTCTTTCTTAATATTATCTTTTAATTTTTCCAACTTTTCTTCATTCTTCTCAATATTGCCCCCAAATACCTTCACTTCGTCTATTGTATTTTCCTTAAGAATAGAAATAGAATTATCAATGATCTTTTGCTGTTCTTTGTTTAGTTCATTAAAAACTAAATAATTATTAACATCAAAATCACTACTTTTAATTAAAACTCTTAATTTTTGAAATAATTCTGAAATAATTCTCAACTCAAAGGATTAATTATAAAATAATAGTTTCTTTACTGCTATAAGGACTCTACTGCTATAAAAATTTAACTCTAAAAATAGAATAAAAATAAAATCAAAATCAGATTTATATAAATTGCTAGCCATTTTTTGAAAAAGTAAGAGTGTTTAAGAGCACAAAATACATTAATAACTTTCAAAAATATAGTTCATAATTGAATACTCATGTATATCATATTTTTATATATTAACTATTGTTAATTAATACACTAATATTTCTCAAAACACTCTTTTTCCTTAAAAAAAAAAATTTAATTACGAAAATCTTTAATCTAATCCAAAAAAACAAAATTTACACCATTGAGATTAAAAATTTATAGAAATTGAATAATGATTATGAAATCTTATATCAATAATTAAAAAAATATTAAACAATTTTCACCAACAATTAAAATATTTTTAAAATAATTTTCAATAGTTATTAATAAAAATTGAAAAAATTATAATTAAAAATTCTGAAGAAAAATGGAATTAGACTAAAAAAAGAGATTTTTTTAAATTATATCTTTTTGATAATTTATTATTGCATTAATTATTTAAATACATTTTACAAAAAAGGCTGTATCCTTTATAAAATAACACTTCAGAGGAAAATTTTAAATACTAGAATATCATAATAGATCATTATATCAGATAAAATAGAATGTGTTGAAATTCAAGGAGCTTAACCTTATTATGAAAATTGTTACAGTAAATATACCAGAACCATATATAAACGCCATTGATAAATTAACAAGACATGAGGGTGGTGATTAGAAATTAAAATAGTCACAGTAAATATACCAGAACCGTATATAAACGCCATTGATAAATTAACAGGGCATGAAGGTTTATATCCATCAAGGTCCGAACTTATCAGGGTCGCTGTACGGGATTTTTTGCTTAAGGAACTCAGAATGGCAAGCAATCTTTCTCTTTATCAAAAAAGAACGCCTGAAGAAAAATTTGATCATGAAAATTTTGTTAGAGTTCCAGCTACCGATGTTGACTATGGGGGAGATAGAAATTTTAAAACCTTTAGGATTGTGAGAAAATAAAATAATTAGTTTTAAACTTCATAAATATAAGATAAATAGAACAATATCCTGATTATCTTCCACCCTTTCTTTTTTTTTATAAAGAAAAAATTTAAAAATTTATAAGTTTTGCATAAAAGCTTTAAGTAAATTGAAAAATTTTTGCTTTAGAAAATGTTAATAGTTGTATATTTTGATAAAATTATTGGACCTAAAGCAATCGCTAGTAAGCCCGAAGATTTGATTAAAAACTTAAAAAAAGAGACCTTAAATCAAATTGTTTCTCTCTTAGATACTGGTGATGAAGGTTTTTTCACCCATGATTTTTCTTCTGAACTTCGAACAGCAAATTGGATTTTTCGGGTACCATCTAGTTGGGCACGGGGAAGCATTGAACTAATTATGTTATCGGTAATTATTCAAAAAGAAATTGAAATTAAAGAATATCAATTAGAAATGAAAAAATTTATTGATCAAATCATAAAAATAGATGATTTATATAAAGCGTTTTACATACACAATCCGAGTTTAATGCATAAAACAGAGATTCAAAAAAAATTTAAAACTCTAAATGGTAAATTAGACAAATTATATAAAATCCTTTCGCTAAAAAGTGTTGAAACCGAAGGGAGATTAATTAAATTTAAGGATTTTCAAAAGCTTAAAACAGTTTCCATTCCTGAAATAATGATTCATAATTTACAAAAATTGACTAAAAATAAAAATAATTTATTTATAGTTCATAGAATAAGAGGAGATTCATTAAAATTAGATATCATCCCAGTTACTTCGAAAGAAATAACTAAGTTGGAAATTATTTTTGGTACTGAATTAACACCAGCAAATATGGAAGATATAGTTAATATTTTTTCAAAATATAATATCTCATTAATTTTTACTGCAGGAATATGCACAGAAGCCGATAAGTGTATTTATGAAGTTTATGTTGAGCTTTTAAATAAAGATAATTTAGAGCCCTTAAAAAATGAAATCTATGAAATCGAAGGAATTATTGATATTCAGACTGAAAAATTATCCACTTAGTGAAATTTATTGCGTAAAAATACTAAAATTAATAGTGGAAATATTAAAAATAAGAAAAAATTCCTTTTTTTTTAAAAAGCAATCAAATTTTTACCCATATTGTGTTATCATAAAGATCCTTCTAAAATAGCCTTGAAAGCGTTATAAATAAAAATTAAAAATAAATTATATTAATTTTGAAATACTAAATATTTATTAAAGGAAATCATTAGAATTAATTTAATAATCAATTAAGCCAATTTAAAAATAGATATTTCTTTTACAAATATGTCAACAAAAAGAACACTTATCTATAAAGTTTGTGTTATAGGCGATGGAGGAGTAGGAAAAACTTCCTTAGTTCTACAATATACAGAGAAAAAATTTACCGAGCAATATGTGATGACGATTGGAAGCAATTTCGCGATTAAGAAAGTTGAGATTCCAGAATATCCTGATTTAGAAGTACGATTACAACTCTGGGATTTAGCTGGACAACGTCATTTTTCATTTGTTCGCCCTCCCTTTTATCGTGGAGCTACAGCATTAATGTATGTTTTTGATGTTACACGCCGGAGTTCGTTCACAAACCTCCCGAATTGGAAAGAAGAGGCAGAAAAAGTAATTGGGCAGAAACCATCAGTGATATTAGGAAATAAGATTGATTTAGCCCAAGATTATAGGGAGGTAGGGTTAGAAGAAGGGCGGGCAATTAGTGAAGAATATGATTCGGGAGGCTATTTTGAAACTTCTGCAAAAGAGGGAGTCAAGATTAAAGAGGCTTTTAATACGCTTGTATCAGCAATTCTAAATAAATTAAATTTAGAGTTATGAAGAATAGTTTACGAGAAAAAAGTAAATTTTATTATTTAATTGAGATTTCTCCTTGATTATATTTTAATAACCATTTATTTCTGCAATAATTATATTTTGATAAATCTAATTTTATATAAGATTATTCTTTATTATTGTACCTAGAAGGAGTGATTTTTTTTAATATTTCATAAAAAGTATAAATATCAAAAAATTGGTTGAAAACTGAGATGTTTGGAGGCGGAAAAATTCAATATGATCGAGCTCTGACTATTTTTTCTCCAGAGGGAAGATTATATCAAGTAGAGTATGCATTAGAGGCAGTTAGAAGAGGAACCTTAATTGTAGGAATAAAAACAGAAAATGATGTGTGTTTAGCTGCACAAATAAAAGTTGCATCTACTTTAATGGAAATTGATTCAATCGATAAGTTATTTAAAGTTGATGAACATATAGGGTGTGCAATTTCAGGTTTACATGCAGATTCTAGGGTATTGATAAACTATGCAAGGGTACAAGCTCAATCTTATAGACTAGTATATGATGAACCAGTAAGATTAAATATGTTAGTAAAATCTATTGCGGATTTAAAACAAATGTATACACAATACGGTGGAATAAGACCCTTCGGGTGTAGTTTATTTTTTATTGGTTATGATTCAGATGGACCTCAGATTTATACTACATCTCCAAGCGGGATCTATCGTAGTTTTAAAGCTTATGCGTTAGGTTCAGGAGAGACTACTGCACGGGAATTTATTGAGAAGGAATATAACCCAACATTTTCATTGAAAGAAATTCAATTGCTTGCAATAAGAACTATAAAGGAAAGTGTTGAAGATGACATAACAGCAGAAACTATTAAAATTTCTCACATCTCTAGTGAAGATAAAAGATATAAATTGCTTTCTAAATCTGAAGTTGAAAGTTTAATAGCAGAATTATAATAATAGGCTCTTTTTTAAAAAAATTAAGTGAAAAATAGAAAAAAATTGATTTTTTGTTTTTCGGAAATTTAAATGTTTTTAGTAAATAATATCGAATTCATTTCACTTGTGTAAATAACCACGCCATCCACAATTAATGTGTATTCAAACATAACTAAAAGTCCAGAGACACTCACTGAACTCGCATAGAATTGTGTAGTAAAAATTTTTCCTTCACCTGGATAAAGAATTTCATTCATTAACGTATAATTATAACCAATATTGCCTTCACCCCAAGTGAATGTACTATTAATTAAACTACCTTGAGTAGGAATAGTAGCATTAACAAGATCAGAATAGATCGATACATTAAGTACCACATTCCTCGCTGGGTGTGAGATATTAAAATTGACTTCTATTTCAATTCTTGAATTGGCTGGATTCGGATACTCTACTGTAGAATCATAGATATAACTTAATGTGACATTTCCTTCACTTGGTTCTTCTTCGGCTGTTATATTCAAAGCTTTATATGCCTCAATTGCGGACACACCATAACCGGGATCTACACCTGAAAATCCATCGATTAATCCTGTTAATTTTAACTCTTGAATACCACTTACCGTTGCATAACTGGGTATAAAGTAATAGAGAGAACCGGCTAATGGATATATTAGGGTATTGCCATACCTATGCCCCGTTATTAATTCAATCTCTTGAGTAGCTGCAGTCCCATAGTAATCTCGAGCTGTCGCAGGTCCAACCAAATTAATGTTAGTTAGACTTCTTGTATGATATAATATTGCCTGTCCGAAATTATCTCCATGTCTTATTACGTATAAACCAGAAAGAATTTTTGCCTCTCTACCAACATACTCAACTAAATCAATTCCAACATACTCAATGCCATCCCCTAAATCAGTTTCTATATAGAAAAGATCTCCACCATCTGGTCGCTCATGAAAATCATCACCTCTTCGGAATGTCGTAGGATCTTGAACATGATAAATATATTCCCATTCTAATTGTTTTTCAAAAAGTGTTTCAGGGTATCTTAATTGATCTTTTAACCAACTCGGTATATTCTTCCATGGATATTTTTCAAGATAGATTTTCCAAAATGGATAAGTCAAATCATCGTTAATACTTTCTTTTAAAGCAGGATTCTTATAAAATGTCATGCTGCCATCCAAAATATCTACTAAACAAATTCCCAAAAATCTATAAATTGGACTTTTGGAGTAAGACCCTATTGCAATATTAGTGCATATAGAAACCCCATAATACACTTTACCAGAATTTCTATCAAAAATAAGATATGGATCATTATCTATCCAAAGCCCGGGTAAAAGTGCCCTTGAGACTCTGGTTTTTATATTTCTATTAATTAAATAACTACTTTCTGTCAAATTTAAAGCGTATGGAAATAACCCTAGGTTAGAAGTAAAATAAAATTGCTCAAGTCCCTCTAATTCTCCATCTGGTGCTCCTTTATATGAATATTTTAAGTTTTCAATTCCTGCTGACCAAGTTGTATTTAAAAGAATATCTGTCTCATATGCTCCAAGACCCCCTTCAGAAGAATCAAAAAAGCCATCTTCATCTGCTAAATTATCGAAATATGATGCAGTAAAGACAGAACTCTCGCGTTCACCAAAGAATATTGGATAATCCTGAGATACATTAAAGATATTTTGATATTGACTTTCTGTTGCTAATAAATTACCAGTGAACGTATCCATGGCAAGAAATCCTTCCACATGATCAAAAAGGGCTGTGTGCAACTCTACGCCACCAGCAGTTATCCCGGACATTCTTAAGGTTTTTGGTGAAACCCAATATTCATTCCCTCCAATATAGATAATATCACTATCTGCTATAGATTCATATTTTGAAGCAATCTGGGCAGACATTTTCTGAACTGCTGCACTTTGATCATATTGTCGGATGAGAGGTATAATTTCCGAATCGGGAGTAATAGTAGACTCCGTATAATTCTCTATAGTGCGTTCTTCAAACATGTCTAATCCTGCACAAATTCGAGTCCACTCGACTTCACGAGCTGTTTTTTTATTCCATCTTTCTAAATTCCATGTAGAAGTACTTGATTCAATATTAACTGCCACTGGTATGCTAATGATGAGTGGAATTATTATAATAATTATTAGCCCAATAGCTAATATGCCCATTTTTTTCTGGTGGGAACTTAACATTATAAAACCTTTTCCTCGTTTCTTACCATAAAAAAATGTATATCCATTAATTAGGATCCCTAATACTATAAATCCAACAAAACCAAAAATCAAGGACGCCGATTGCAGAAGATTCAAACCGTCTAACGCAAGTAATGGTAAATTAAAAAAAGCTAATCCGAAAACAATACCAATAATTAAAAAGAGATCTGCAAGAGCATAAAAATCGTTCCTTCTAAGGTATGTATTTTTTAATATGTTTAAGATAATCCGAAAAATAATAACTCCTAAAATAAAATTTATTATGGGTAAATAAAGCGCTGAATAGAGAAAAATACTTGTTAAGTCCGTGCTATTTTGATCAAATAGCACATTAAATGCATTACTCATTAAATTTGGAGATAAATTAAAAATTCCATTATCTAAAAGATAAATTGCCCAGCTAAAATTTGATGATGCATCAATCAATTGACCAATTAAATAAAAAACTCCAAAACCTATCGTCCACCAATAAATCATCGCTTTAAACTTAGATGTCCGACCCCATCCCAAATAAGTGCCGAGGAGAGTAAAAAGATTTCTTTCTGGGGGGATACTCATAATAATAGCCCCCAATAAGGCCCCAATTAAAGCAGTTTTATTAAATATAAAATTTGCGCTCCAAAAATTTAGTGTGAAAATTTCTACATAATTTACTCCTCCAGCTTTATTAGAATAGAGTTGAATTTGTAAATTCATTCCTGCTGTCCAACTAGGGATAAACCAAAATATTGATAAAAAGAAGATAATTACAAATACCGGAATCAATAGTAAAAGATATTTTTTAAATTCTTTTCTCCTTTTAATTGGAGTATATTTATATCGAGGTTCTCTTGTGTATGCTCTATTATCTTTTTTATAAGGACCACGTTCAGATGGAGTTGTAGTTTTTTCTCTGACTTCAAATTTTTCCTCCTTAATCTCTCCTTTTTCTATTGCATCTGGATAGAGTAGTTTTTCTTTTTCTCTTTCTTTTTGCTCTTCATTTGCTGCCCTACAATCTTTGCAGTAATAGTTAAATTTGTCATGTTTCTTACAGGATTTCTTCTTTTCTTTAGTCATATTTATCATTAAATTTTTTTAATTATTTTTAATACGATTTAAATAGATGTATTTTATTTATTTATTATTTTAGATTATATTATATTAAATTGCAATAGATAAATAGTTTAAGTGCATTCAAGAATGGCAAAAAAGAAAAAAATACGGGATGATTTTGAATTTTATTTTAAAAGAGGAGACGAAAAAAAAATTAAACAAATGTTAGTAGATTATCCTTGGTTATTAGATGAGCAAGAAAGACGTATGGATAGTGATATTGGGCAACAAAATGAAATTCTAGCAGCACTCGGAGTCATGGAAGATGAACTTAATTCACCAGTGCCAATTGATGAAATAATATTCTCACTACGCGTGGATTTTAATATTCAAAAAAAAAATGATGAGATACTCGAAGTTCTAAATAATATTAAATCACTAGGTTATGTAAAAAAAGAGGAGGATGGATGGGTTTTAACTTCTGAAGGAGGCCGAATGTGCGATCAATTCTTGAATTCAAAATTAGAATTATAGAAAAATCATATAAATCTTAAACTAAGAGGTTAATAAGTTGCTTTTCTTCAAATTTTATAAATTTCTGAAGGAATTTTGACATAAAAAATTAAAATTATAGTCTTCTTAATATCAAATATCCATTTATGCAATTAAAAATCAATGAAATTTATAATACAAGTGTTTTATTGTTATTTGTAGTATTAGATATTAAAACTATAAAAAAGTCGTGAAATATATTGAGAAATCCCGCTAATTCAGATAATGTTGATGATGATCTTGTAAAGCAAATTTTTAAGATAATCAATATGGGGAAGGAACTTATTGAATTGGATAAATTCAATGATGGTATTGACTGTTATAATAAAGCCATAGGTATATTGAAACAGATGCCTGGTTATGAAAATGAAGTTCAAAAAACTGAAAAATTAATTGAAGAAGCATATACTAAATATGATCAGGTTTTTCCGAAAAGTGAACAAGAGGGTGAAGAAATAGATAGAACTCAGTTAAAAAAAGAAAAGTTAGCAGATTTTACAAAGAAGAAAGAAGAAATAGAAGAAAAAAGTAAATTAGCTTATGATTATTTGGGAAAAGGGTCAGATTTTGCCCAATCCAATCAATTTGATAAAGCTCTTGAGAAATATACACAAGCAAAAAATATTTTTCAGGAGATAGGTTGGACCTCGGAAGTTCCTAAGGTTGAGCTGCTAATAAAGGAATTGAATGAAAAGAAAAATAAATTTCTAAAAATACAGGAAGAAAAACAAAAAATAATTGAAAAAAAGAAAAAAATAACAAAAAAAGAACAAGAAATTATTTCACAACATGGAGAATTTCTCCAGAAATCTGAAAATGCAAAAGAAACTAAATTAAAGACTTACCAACAAAAAAAGCAAAAAGAAAAAGACCTAAGTGCAGAAGCTTATGATCTGTTGGGTGAAGCTTCAGAGCTAATCCAATCCAATGAATTTGAGAAAGCGCTTGAAAATTATAATCAAGCAAAAAAATTATTTAATGAGATCAATTGGCAAAGTGAAATTTCTAAGATTCAACAATTTATAAAGGATTTGGAGGAAAAACAGAAGAAATTCATGATATTACAGCAAGAACTATTGAAAAAACAAGATATAAGTAAAGAAATAACTGAAAAAGATCAAGAATTTTTATTAAAACAACAAGAATTAAAAAAGTATATCGAAGATATAAAAGAAACTAAAGTAAAAGCATATCAACAAAAAAAGCAAAAAGAAAAAGACCTAAGTGCAGAAGCTTATGATCTGTTGGGTGAAGCTTCAGAGCTAATCCAATCCAATGAATTTGAGAAAGCGCTTGAAAATTATAATCAAGCAAAAAAAT